>LSQX01186018.1_pt2 | contig 16281 bp, 19 predicted proteins | sample 654561 | NCBI WGS metagenome assembly LSQX01 (sample SAMN04489861, study PRJNA283612) | anaerobic digester metagenome | isolation source: 4 biogas reactors fed with cattle manure at either 37C or 55C with and... | place: Denmark: Kongens Lyngby | collected 2014 | reverse complement strand
TCTCTGAACCGCTCTGAAACAACCAAACACGTTAACCTTCTGAAAAACCAGATAAAAGAACTGGGACCGGTTAATATCGGCGCTATTGATGAACACATTGCTGTCCGGAACCGTTATGCCTTTATAACGAAGCAAAGAGATGATATCGAACAGGCCAGACACCAGCTGACCAGCGTGATCGATGGTTTGATCCAGGAAATGAAGAAGCAGTTCATGGCACATTTCAGACTGATCAATGAAAATTTCTGCCAGGTGTTTTCCGAACTGTTCGGAGGCGGAACAGCTGAAGTCAATCTTGAAGATGAGTCTGATGTCTTGAATTGCGGTATCGAGATTAAAGCACAACCTCCTGGTAAAAAGCTTCAGAATCTGCTGCTGCTGTCAGGCGGCGAGCGAAGCCTCACTGCGATTGCCTTGCTGTTTGCCATCCTTAAACTCAGGCCGACACCTTTCTGTGTGCTTGATGAAGTAGAGGCGTCTCTTGATGATGCCAATGTCATCCGGTTTACGGAGTACATACGCCGGTACTCGCATGAATCACAGTTTATCCTGGTGACGCATCGAAAAGGCACCATGGAGGCAGCTGACCGGCTTTACGGCGTAACGATGCCTGAACGCGGCATTTCACGCATTTTATCAATGAAACTGACTGATTAAGTGGAGAGGAACCAACATGACGTTATTTGACTCCTTTAAACGGGGTATGAAGAAAACCAGAGACCTGATAACCGGCGGATTAAACCGAATTACAGCATCCGTAACGGCATTCGACGAAACAATGCTCGATGAGCTTGAAGCCCTGATGGTCCAGGCAGATTTTGGTATGGCTGCATCGACGGATATTCTCGACCGGCTCAAAGAAAAAATACGTGGCGGCGGATCAGCTGACCGAGCGCAGGTGACCAGCTATCTGAAATCTATCTGGCTGGAGATTCTCGGCAGTCCGCGGTTTTTGACGGTCAATCATGAGGCCATGACAGTTATTTTATTGGTTGGCGTGAACGGTACCGGTAAAACAACGACTGCCGGAAAACTATGTCACCGTTTTCAAAGTCAGGGCTATAAGGTCATGCTGGCAGCAGCGGATACATTCCGGGCGGCAGCGATTGATCAGCTAAAGCACTGGGGCAACGTGACACAGACACCGGTTGTTGCCCACCAGGTTGGAGCAGATCCCGCGTCAGTCGTCTATGATGCCATAAGCGGGGCTAAAGCCAGAAATGCTGATGTGCTGATTATCGATACCGCAGGCCGGCTGCACAACAAAAAAAACCTGATGGATGAACTGGCCAAAATCCGTCGAGTCATTGAACGAGAAGCACCGCAGTCACACTGCGAATCACTTCTTGTTATCGATGCGACAACGGGACAAAATGCCGTTCAGCAGGCAAAAGTATTCCACGAGACAACGGAGATTACGGGTCTAGTCATCACCAAGCTCGATGGAAATGCCAAAGGCGGTGTTGCAGTTGCCGTCGCCCATCAGACGCAGACACCTATTTGTCTGGCCGGTCTGGGAGAAGGAATCGATGATTTGTCAGATTTCGATCCGCAAGCATTTGTTAACGCGTTGATACCGGATGAATCCGAATCAAATTTCCAGTAAATTAATCGATCTGTCAAGCTTATATGCTTGACAGACTTCCTGCTGTCTGATATTCTTGTCAAATGAATTCGGTTACAGACAGACAGGACGATCGTGCTCAAATCAGTTTGCTCCTTGATTTTTACGGGCAGCTGCTGTCTGAGCGCGCACGAGAAGTTCTGACCAGTTATTTCGAAGATGATCTGTCATTGGCTGAAATTGCCGAACAGCACGCTATCAGCAGGCAGGCCGTTCACGATCGTCTGCATCAGGGATTGGATCGTTTGAGACAATACGAGGAAAAGCTGGGTCTGGCAACGCGCTTTGTCAATCAGAAAAACGAGATCAGTCAGGCAATCCAGGAACTGGATCAAGGTCAGATTGAATCTGTACGGGCCCGACTGCTGAAACTAGAACAAATTTTGTAACGGAGGATTTTGATGGCTTTACTGGATGGGCTTTCTAATAAACTGACCGCAATTGTCGGCCGTATGCGTGGTAAATCACGAATCAGTGAACAAGATCTCAAAGACATGATGCGTGAAATCCGTCTGGCTTTACTGGAGGCAGATGTCCATTACGATGTCGTTAAGAACCTGATTGATGAAATTTCAGAAAAAGCACGTGGCAGCGCGGTAACAGAATCGTTAACGCCGGGGCAGCAGATCGTCAAGATCGTTCACGAGGCTCTGGTCGATATCCTGGGCGAGAAAGTCAGTAAATTGGCCGTTTCGCCGACCGGATTCACCGTTGTGATGTTATATGGCCTGCAGGGTGCCGGTAAGACGACCACAGCGGCCAAACTGGCGCTGCATTTGAAGCGAAAAGGAAAGAAGCCGCTATTGACGTCTGTTGACGTCCATCGGCCTGCAGCGGCACGACAGCTTGATATCCTGGCCCATCAGGTATCGGTTCCCTGCTTTATCCAACCTGAAGAAAAGGATGCGGTCCGGATTGCTGAAGAGGCAGTCAAACGGGCCCGCTATCTATTGTGTGATACGCTCATCGTTGACACGGCAGGCCGTATGACCGTTGACCGTGAAATGATGAATGAGCTGACCGCTATTGCTCAGGTTGTTCACCCGACTGAAAAACTGCTGATCGTTGACGCCATGATCGGGCAGGAGGCAGTATCGGTCGCTACTCAGTTTGAACAGGCTGTCGGTTTAAGTGGCTTTATTGTCACTAAGCTGGATGGTGATGCACGTGGCGGTGCTGCGCTGTCTATTCGGCGCATGACCGGTAAACCCATTAAGATGATCGGTGTAGGTGAAAAAATTGAAGATCTGGAGGAATTCCATCCGGATCGTCTTGCTTCCCGGATTCTTGGCATGGGTGATGTATTATCACTGATCGAAAAAGCAACGGCAACAGTCGATGAGAAAAAAGCGCGCGCGTCTGCTGAGCGCCTGATGAATAATCAGTTTACACTGGAAGACATGCTTTCCCAGCTGACAGAAGTTAGAAAAATGGGTTCTATACAGGATATTCTGGGTATGTTGCCGGGGGCGGGAAAACTCGCCAACGCAGAAATAGATGAAAAGATGATGGACCATCAGGTGGCCATTCTTCGATCAATGACCAAACGCGAGCGATTAAATCCCTCACTGCTTAACGCAAGCCGCCGCAAGCGGATTGCTGCAGGATCCGGAACGGATGTCCAGGCGGTCAACCGACTTGTCCGACAATTTGAAGACACCAGTCGTTTGATGAAACAGTTTAATAAAAAAGGAAAAAAGAAGGGCAGAGGCGGGATCCCCGGTTTTGGTCCGGGCGGTTTCCCGTTTTAAAAAATCATGACAGGACATATATGTCTTGAATGAATAGATAAATAGATGGAGGAACGAATATGGCAGTTAAAATCAGATTAAAAAGAATGGGTGCAAAGAAGGCACCAAGCTATCGTGTGGTTGTAGCCGATGCGCGCTATCCCAGAGATGGACGCTTCATCGAGGAAATTGGAACCTATAACCCGCAGAGAAATCCCAGCGAGTACAAGATCGATGTTGAAGCCGCTCAGAAATGGCTGAAAAACGGTGCACAGCCGACAGACACCGTGCGTGCACTGCTCAAGAAAGCAGGCGTTATCGAATGAGCCGCGAAGACTACGGCATGACGGATCTGCTGCATACCATCGTCAAACCGCTGGTCAACAATCCGGACGCTATTGCCATCACCCCAATCAACAAGGGAAGAACCATTGTTCTTGAGTTGAGTGTTGATCCGTCTGACATGGGAAAAGTGATTGGCAAACAAGGAAGGCGCGCTCAGGCAATTCGTGCCGTTATGAAAGCAAGAGCCACATTGCAGGGCAAACGCGTCATCGTTGACATTGTTGGCTGAATATGAAAACTGATCAGAAAGACATTCTGCTGATCGGCCGCATCCAATCAGCACATGGCCTCGACGGATCTGTTTATGTGCTTTCATTGTCTGATGATCCTGAGCGATTCAACGAACTCAAATCGTGTCTTCTGGTTAATCAAAAAATGGACATAATCAATCGTGTCGATCTGTCCAACGTGCGGATGCAGCCTAAAAATCGGATTCTGCTTAAGCTTGAAACCATCCAGAGCCGGACAGAAGCCGAAGCGCTGCGCGGACATTTTCTTGCGGTTGAACGCAATCAGGCAATCCAACTCCCGCCGGATCGCTGGTTTATCTGTGATTTGATCGGATGTCGTGTTGATGATGCTCATCATGGTTTTCTGGGAACGGTCGCTGATGTTATTCAGGGGCCGGCTCAGGATGTATATGTCGTCAGGAAAGAAGGAGAGTCAGATCTTCTTTTCCCGGCGTTGAAAAGTATCCTGCAATGTGTTGATATTCCCGCCAGGCAGATTCGTGTCTTGTTGCCAGACGGACTGTTTGACGTTTACAGGACTTGAGGGCGGCCATGAAGTTATCCATTTTAACATTATTTCCAGAACTGATTGAATCGGTGCTGAACAGCAGTGTAATCGGACGTGCCCGAACAGCCGGACTTTTTGAGCTCGAAATTGTCCAGATCAGAGATTTTGCGGTCAACCAGTACGGAAAAGTAGATGATGCCTGTTATGGTGGCGGTACGGGTATGCTTATGATGGCCGAGCCGATCTATCAGGCTTGGTGTTCTGTGACGGGAACAAACCCATCAGAGCTGAATCCGGATCATCTGCCGGGCCGGCTAACTGTCTACTGTTCACCGCGCGGTCAGGTTTTCCATCAGGAAAGAGCTTGTGAACTGGTAAAATCAGTCGATCATCTGATTCTGATTTGTGGACATTATGAAGGCGTTGATCAACGGGTCATCGATCTGATTGCAGATGTGGAACTGTCAATCGGTGACTATGTCATAACGGGAGGCGAACTGGCTGCCTGCGTGATTGCCGATGCCGTTCTCAGGCTTGTACCAGGCGTTTTACCGGATGAGACAGCGTATACGAACGAATCGCATATGGATCATCTGCTGGAACACCCTCAGTATACACGTCCTGCAGAATGGCGGGGCAGAAGAGTTCCTGATGTATTGATGTCAGGACATCAGGCAAAAATCGAAAGCTGGAAGTTCGCCGAATCGGTTCGACAAACACTCATTAACCGACCGGATCTCATACGACAAAGATCTCTGGATGAACAAACATGGCAAACCGTTCTCAACAACTGGCGCAATCAGTCAGAAGACGGTCAGGCCAGTGAAACGACAAAATCAGACAAAGCAGGCTGAGAGGCTTGCGTCACCTGAGGTGTTCTGCTATAATCAAGCGGCTGATTACGGATGGTCCGCTGCCCGTTGCGTGCATGAACGTCCAGGATGAAGGGAGGAACGCAATATGAACTTGATTGAGGCTGTAGAACAAGAACAACTGAAGAATGCCTATCCTGAAGTGGATATTGGCGATTATGTCAAAGTCCATCTCAAAATCAAGGAGGGTAATCGCGAGCGAATCCAGATATTTGAAGGAACGGTCATCGCGAGAAAAGGCGGAGGCTTATCCGAGACCCTGACGGTCAGAAGACTGTCATACGGTGTCGGTGTCGAACGTATTCTGCCGATTCATTCACCCAAGATCAATGCAATCGAAATTGTCCGAAAAGGACGCGTCCGCAGAGCTAAACTTTATTATCTGCGCAAACGGGTCGGTAAAGCCGCAAAAGTGCGGGAGAAACTTGTCAATAAATCCAGATAAACACCAAGGGACCCGCAAGGTCCCTTTTCTGGTTGCACGATAGGAGTATTCTATGTCTGTCAACTGGTTTCCCGGACACATGGCCAAAGCACTGCGCGAGATGAAAACGATTCTGGGTCAGGTCGACCTGATCATCGAAACATGTGATGCCCGAATTCCCAGATCCAGTCGAAATCCTGAACTCAAACGTCTTGCCCCTCAAAAACCGCTTATCTTAGTCCTCAACAAAGCAGATCTGTCAGATCCGGCTGTTACAAAGGCGTGGCTTGAATATTACAAAGAAAAGCACGTGCATGCGATCGCCTGTGACAGCATCCGCCGTACGGGTCTTAACCAGCTCAATCAATTGGCTCTTTCACTAACCAGAGAAAAGATTGATCAGGCTGCTGCGCGCGGCAGACGTTTCAGACCGATACGACTACTGGTGGCAGGTATTCCGAACACGGGCAAATCAACGCTGATTAATGCATTCAGCAAACGGAAAGCGGCCAAGACGGCAGATAAGCCAGGATTGACCCGCCAGCTAAGCTGGACTCGTACGGGGGGGCAGTTTGAACTGCTTGATTCACCCGGTGTGTTATGGCCAAAAATCGAATCGGATGTTGATCAGTGGCATCTGGCGGCTACAGGTGCAATCCGCGATGATTTACTTGCGACAGAAGAAATTGCTTTTTCACTCTGGAAACAACTGCTGGAACAGTATCCGGATGCGACGCTGGCCAGATATCAGATAGATACCATCGACGAAGACCCGATCATTTCTTTTGAACAGGCGGCCAGGCACAGAGGTTGCTTGAAAGCAGGCGGAACAGTTGATTTGAACCGCTTTTCATCCGTTCTGATCGACGAATTCAGAGGCGGCCAGATCGGGCGGATCAGTCTCGAATCGCCGGTCCTCCAAATAAAATCTGAGAAAAACCGATGAAAGAAAAAAGACCCGTACAGGATCATGATGCGTCAATGCTGTTGTTTGAGCAGTCAGCCGGTCAGGCAGGGTACCGTCTGATCGCCGGTGTTGATGAAGCAGGACGCGGCCCACTCGCCGGACCGGTTGCCGCTGCAGCCTGCATACTCGACCCTGACAATCCGATCAAAGGCCTCGACGACTCAAAAAAACTGACGCCCGCCAAACGAAAAGCGCTTTATGAACAAATAACCCGCCGGGCTGTCAGTTTTTATGTGTCATTGATTGAACCTGATATCATCGACCAGATCAATATTCTTCAGGCTACAAAAACCGCGATGAGGCAGGCAATAAATGGTTTGTCTGTTAAACCGGATTTTGTTTTGATTGACGCTGTCAGTTTAGAAAATCTTCCGGTTCCATCCCAGTCAATTGTTCATGGTGATGCGCGTTCAGCATCGATTGCCGCTGCATCTATTCTGGCAAAAGTAACACGGGACACACTGATGGAAGCGTATGATTCTCTCTATCCAGCTTATGGATTTGCCAGACACAAGGGGTATGGTACGCGTTTTCATTACCAGCAGCTGCTGCGTGAAGGACCCTGTCCCATTCACCGCTTGTCTTTTCTCAGGACACTTGAAGATCATGCCCGCTCTTTATCGGAGGATTGATGTCGAATTCCGTACGGCCACAGGAAACAGGTCGACTGGCAGAACAGATGACTGCCCGGATCCTGCAAAGTAAAGGATTCTCACTTGTTACGAGCAATTTTTCTGTTCCTGATATCGGTGAAATAGACCTTGTTATGATCCGCGATCAGACATTGCTGATCATCGAAGTGAAAGCAAGACGGAAGAACAGCAACTACGGAGGGGCTGAACAGGCAATCACGCAGAGAAAAATCATGCGGATCCGGCGCACGGCCGCCGTTTTCTGCCGTCGGTATGGATTCATAAACGATCCGGTCTGTTTTGCTGCCTCGCTTGTTTCAATCAATCAGGCAGGGAAGATGACGGGACTTGAGTGGGTACCATTCTGACTGGTTATCAGTTGTCTCGAAGCTGATAAACTTTTATAATAGCATCGTCTGTATACACCAACACCCCTTGACGGGTAAGGAGGCAATCCTATGACAGCCTATAAATCACAATCAGATCATGATCTGCAAAATGAGGTTCGACTGCTTGAAAAGCGAGTTAAGGACATTCAGGGACAGCATCTGAAACTGAATATGACACGAGGAAAACCAAATCCAGATCAGCTGTCGTTATCATCGAAGCTGGCCAATTGTCTGGATTCAGATGATTTTCGTTCGGAAGATGGTACAGACTGCCGGAACTACGGCGGTCTGGAAGGTTTGATGGAGATCCGTCGGCTGTTTGCTGATCTGTTGAAAACAAAACCTGACAAGGTTCTTGTGCTCGGCCCGTCAAGTCTGACGATCATGTACGATATGCTGGTGCGCTGCCTGCTCAATACACTGCCGGATGGTGAAAGGCCATGGATTCACGAGAAAAAAATCAAGTTCCTATGTCCGGTTCCCGGATATGACCGTCATTTTTATGCGACGGAGTCGCTTGGTATTGAAATGATTCCGGTGATGATGACAGAACATGGCCCTGATATGGATCGGGTTGAAGCGCTGGTGTCATCTGATCCTCAGATCAAAGGTCTTTGGGCTGTGCCACAATACAGCAACCCACAGGGTATCACTTACTCAGATGAGACATGCCATCGTCTCAGTGCGATGAAAACGGCAGCTCCTGATTTTAGGCTGTTCTGGGATCATGCCTATGTTGTCCACCATCTGTATCCGGATGATCCGTCCGATATTCCGGACATTGTGTCACTCTGCGAACTAAACGGTCATCCAAACCGGGTTTTTGAATTTGCTTCCACGTCTAAAATAACCTGGGCCGGCTCTGGTGTTGCCTGCCTGGTATCCAGCGATGAAAACCTGGTATTTATCCGGCATGTGCTGGCGGCTCAGATGATTGGTCCAGACAAGATGAATCAGCTCAGACATGCTCGTTTTCTAAAAAGCAAAGAGACCGTTGAAGCGTTGATGCGCCAGCATGCAGATATTCTTCGTCCGAAATTTGAGAAAGTTGACGAAATTTTATCCCGGGAGTTGTCAGATTTGGCGATTTGTTCATGGCAAAAGCCAAAGGGCGGCTATTTTTTCAGCCTTGATCTTTTGCCGGGGACAGCCAGCGAAACTGTGTCGCTTGCCAAATCGTGCGGTATTGAACTGACGCCTGCCGGAAGTACCTGGCCGTATCGGAAGGATCCGGATGACAGCAATCTGCGTCTCGCACCATCTTTTCCAACACTGCCGGAAATTACGGCCGCTACTGAGGTGCTGACTGTGTGCATTCGCCTGGCAGCAGCCAGAAAAATCATGGCTGATCGTCAAAACAATCTGTAAATCGATTAAGGGGGCTTCCTTCATGACTGATACTTACGTAAATCCTCTGTGCAGCCGATATGCCAGCCGGGATATGCAGCAGCTGTTTTCACCAGATCGGAAATTTCGAACCTGGCGTCAATTATGGATTGCGCTGGCTGAAACGGAAAAAGAACTGGGGCTGCCGATTACCCAAGGACAGATTGACGAAATGATTGCGCATGCTGATGAAATTAATTATGAGACAGCTGCCAGATATGAAGCACAGGTGCGCCACGATGTCATGGCACATGTACATGCCTATGGCGAACAGTGTCCGACCGCCCGGGGTATCATTCATTTGGGCGCAACATCCTGTTATGTCGGTGACAACACAGATCTGATCCTGATGGTGGATGGTCTCAAGCTCATACGCTCCAGACTCTTATCCGTCATCCGAAGCCTCGCATCGTTTGCGGAGAAAACATGCGATCTGCCGACGCTGGGATTGACCCATTTTCAACCGGCGCAACCGGTTACGGTCGGCAAGCGGGCTTCACTCTGGCTGCAGGACCTGATGATCGACCTCGACGACCTTGACCACGTTCTCAGCAGCATCCACCTGCTGGGCAGTAAAGGCACAACCGGCACACAAGCCAGTTTTATGGAGTTGCTGCAGGACGACAAGAAGGTTCAGGAACTTGACCGTCGTGTGGCTGCACGTATGGGCTTTGCCAGTGTATTTCCCGTATCCGGACAAACCTATCCGCGCAAGACAGACAGCAGAGTTCTTTCGGTCCTGTCCGGCATCGCGCAAAGTGCGCACAAATTCAGCAACGATATTCGTCTGCTGCAGCACATGAAGGAAATTGAAGAACCTTTTGAAAAGGATCAGATTGGTTCATCGGCGATGGCCTACAAGCGGAATCCCATGCGCAGCGAACGAATCGCGGCTCTATCCCGCCACCTTATCGTCAACAGCCTTAATCCGGCTTTAACGGCCTCAGAACAGTGGTTTGAACGAACATTGGATGACTCTGCCAACAAGCGGCTCTCCATTCCCGAGGCGTTTCTGGCAGCGGATGCACTTTTAATACTTTATCGCAACATCACAGATGGACTGGTCGTCTATCCTAAGGTGATTGAACAGAATCTGGCTCGCGAACTGCCGTTTATGGCGACTGAAAATATCCTGATGGCTGCGGTGAAAAAAGGCGGAGACCGTCAAGTCCTTCATGAAAGAATCCGTTTGCACAGTATGGATGCTGCCCGGGTTATCAAAGAAGAGGGAAGAGCGAACGATTTGCTTGACCGTATCGCGGCAGATCCTGCATTTGCCTTGAACAGGCAGGATTTGAGTCATTTACTAAAACCGGGTCTTTTCGTCGGCCGGTCCGCTGAGCAGGTTCGGTCATTCCTCAACCAGCACGTGCATCCGCTGTTGGCCGGAAATCCTGAATCTGTTGTCCCTGATGAAGATTTGCGGGTTTGATGTGGAACACACATCTGTCACCTGAATCTCTTATCTGCTCTTATCACAGAGGATCCTTCATGATATGATGTAATGACGGCAATGCCACGCATTTATGTGGATAAAATCAGGGAAGGTGGTCCAGAAAATGAAGATTGACAGACATAGCACACAGCCATTGTATGCACAGCTGAAAGAGTTGATTATTGATCGAATCAGCCAGCAAGACTATGAGCCCGGTCAACGGATACCTTCGGAAATGGAGCTGTGCCAGGAGCTTAGTTTGAGCCGTCCGACGGTTCGACAGGCGGTGGCAGAGCTGGTCAGCGAAGGCATTCTGGTCATTGTCAAAGGCAAAGGAACCTATGTGGCAGATGATCCGGAACGAATCGAAATCGACAATGTAACGGCTCAGCGGTTTTCTCTGTTGTCTGCAAAGTCACTGGCTGAGTTCTCAAATCCGACCGTTGAGACGATCCCGTCAGAACAGACGATAGACCGTTTGTTTGCTTTAACTGAGACAGGACACCATCCTGGATACTGGGGCATCACGTGGCAGCAGGAAGAATCAGGAGCCTGTTACGCAACCTGCCAGTCTTTGATACCTGTTACAATGTTTCCGGATCTGGGGCCGGACTTGCGTCAGGGCAAACGCCTGATTGATATTCTGGCCAATAAATATGCGTATCTGCCACAGAAAACAACTGGCAGGATCCTTGTCAGGCAAGCGCGCATCGATGAATCAAAGGCGCTTGATATATCCCGTAATGCTCCTGTTCTTGTGCTGACCGGTATAATGACAGCCAGAAGCGGCCATGTTTGCGAAATCAACACGACTGTTATGCGGGCTGATCTGGTTTCACTCAACATCGGCAGCGGAAGGAGCTGACCCGTTTTTGTCTATTTATCTTGATCATACAGCAACGACTCCGCCTAATCCGGAGTCCGTTCAAGTGCTTACAGACTGTCTGAAAGATGTATATGGCAATCCGGCTTCCCAGCACGAGGCAGGACGAATCGCTGAACGCACCCTGACGCAAGCACGCAAGCAGATAGCCGTCAGCCTTGGCTGCCGGACTGATGAACTGATTTTGACATCGTGTGGCAGTGAATCCATCAATATGGCTGTTAAAGGCGTCTTGTGGCATCGATCTCCATCACGCAGACGAATCATCATCAGTGAAGGCGAACACGACGCGACATGGGAAGCTGCTGCCTGGATGGAACGGCAAGGCAGTCAGGTTGAACGGCTGCCGCTGACAAAAGAAGGCATCGTGTCGCTTGACGCACTCGAACGGGCACTGAAGCAACCGGCGGCTTTGATCAGCCTGATTCATGTTAATAATGAAACAGGGGCATGCAACCCGGTAGATCAGATCGTTGCCATTCGCAATCAAAAACAACCGGAAGCGCTGCTCCATTTTGATACCGTTCAAACGTGGGGAAAGACCCCCTTTTCGTTTCAGCCCAGCGGCGTAGACATGTTATCAGGAAGCGGTCACAAAGTGGGTGCACCGAAAGGTATCGGCTGGCTGGTCAGAAACCGCCGATCGACCATTGAACCGCTAATCCACGGAGGTGGCCAACAGAACAGGCTGCGTTCGGGAACTGAAAATCCGCCATTAGCTGCTGCACTGGCTGTGGCGCTGGAAAATGCAGTTGAACACACAACACATAATACCGCTCACACGAACCGGTTGCGAACGGTTTTTCTGGACGAACTGGCGTTGTTGAATGTTCCGCATATTCTGCAGTCGCCAGATGAAAGCCTGCCACAGATCATGTCGATTTCTTTTCCGGGACTACAAGGTGAAACGTTGGTACATGCTTTATCTGCCGAATCGATCTATGTGTCGACCGGATCTGCATGTGGTGCTAAAAAGAAACATGGCAATCGGGTTCTGCAGGCTATGGGCATCGATCGTGAACAAATTCTCTGTTCTGTACGTATCAGCTTGTCAGAGAACAACACGGAGAACGAGATCATTCAGACCGCCCAGGCAATTGCCAGACTTTATGGACGTCTGGCCAGGACAAATAGATAAAGAGGAGAACAGCGTGACAGTTGACAATAAACCGAATCAGATGATAATGGTGCGAATCGGTGAGATTACTCTAAAAGGTCTAAACCGCAATAAATTTGAGCGGCGGCTGATATCAAATATGCGGCGACGGCTCGAACGACTGGGTCAATTTACGATAACGAAAGCACAGTCGCGTATTTACATAGAAGCTATGGAACGCTCAGCAGATCTGGAAGCTGCCATGCAGGCGATCCAGCCTGTTTTCGGAGTTGTGTCTGTCAGCCCCGTATGGATATTTGATGGATCGTTCGATGATTTACTTAAACAGGCTGTCATTTATGTCGGCGAATTAATTCAAGACCAAACCGGAAAATCGTTTAAAGTAGAAACCAGACGCGGTGACAAGCGATTCTCGCTCACTTCGATGGAAATCAGTTCCGAGGTCGGTCATCAGATTATGGAAGCATATCCAGACCAGCTGCGCGTTGATCTGCATCATCCTGATTTTACCCTGTATGTTGAGATACGTGAGCAGTTGTGTCTGTATAGTCGCGTTTTGCCTGGACATCGCGGATTACCGGTTGGCACAGGCGGACGTGGGATGCTTCTGTTGTCGGGTGGTATTGACAGTCCTGTTGCCGGCTATCTAATGGCATCACGCGGCATGGAACTTGAAGCGGTTTATTTTCATGCTTTCCCTTATACAAGTGATCAGGCCAGGGAAAAGGTCTTGAAATTGGCAGAAATCCTGTCAGACTACACGGGTCGCATGACGGTTCACGTTGTTGATTTTACCGACGCGCAGCTGGCTTTACGGGATCATTGCGATCAGGATATGCTGACAGTCATTACACGGCGCATGATGATGCGAATTGCAGAACAGCTGGCGTACAAGCGCCGATGCAAAGTCCTGATCACCGGTGACAGTCTGGGACAAGTCGCCAGTCAGACACTGGCGGCAATCTGTACGATAGACTGTGTTGTCACGATGCCTGTTTTTCGACCGCTCATCGGAATGAACAAAAATGAAACCGTGCGAATAGCGCGTGAAATTGGAACGTTCGAGACATCCATTGAACCGTATGAGGACTGCTGTACCGTTTTTGTTGCCAAACATCCGAAAACACATCCTTCGATTGATGATGCCGAGGCGTCTGAAACCGGTCTCGAAATTGATTCAATGATTCAGTCTGTTCTCGAAAAGATAGAGGTGATTGAGGTATGAAGGTTGGTAAGCTAAGTCATGAGGATCTGCAAAATCTCGTTCTAAACAGGTTGCCGCCACTTCCCGCGAATGTTCTGCAGGGCCCCGGAATCGGTCTTGATTGTGCGTCGGTCCGATTCAATGACGGACAAGTTGTTTTGAGTTGTGATCCGATCACCGGAGCCGCATCAGACATCGGCCGATTGTGTGTTCACATAGCCTGTAATGATATTGCCGCCTGCGGGGTTCGGCCAAGTGTTCTGATGCTGGTGTTGATTGCACCGCTGTCCTGTACGCCCGATCAAATTGTCAAGATTGTCGAACAGGCGTCTGACACGGCAAAATCTCTGAATGTGGCGATTGTCGGCGGTCATACGGAAATCAGCGATTCGGTTAACCGGTTTGTTATGGTTGCAACCGCGATTGGTTTTACCTACGGCGATTCAGTCACCAATCCAGGTGGCGGCCTGGCCGGCGATACAATCTGCATGACAAAGACAGCCGGTATTGAGGGCAGTGTTATTTTTGCACGGGATCACCGTGAAAAATTGAGCCAGCATCTGTCTGAGATTCAGCTGGACGCCGCAGCCGCCCTGATCGACTCTATCAGCGTTATTGAGGAGGGGACACTGGGACGTCGCATGAATGTGCATGCGATGCATGATGCGACTGAAGGTGGTGTTCTCGGTGCGTGCTGGGAAATAGCGGAAGCGTGCGGACTCGGATGCGTGATCGATCTGGACCAGATCCCGGTTGATCAATTGACCCAACAGATCTGTACAGCTCTTGGGGTTGACCCCTATCGACTGATTTCAAGCGGCAGTCTCATCCTTGTCACAAACGAACCCGATCAGCTGATTGATGAGATGGCTCAAAAGGGCATTCTTTGTTCGCCGATCGGACGATTGACTGACTGTCCGGAACGGTTGATTCATCAATCAGATGTGCTGCAGCCACTGGAACCGCCCGGACCGGATCCTCTTTACAAAATTGACTGATGCTCTAAAATAGATGCAATAGATAGCTTTACGATACACTTTAGTTATTGGAGGAACCAGCACATGAACTATGCACAACTCGCATCAACAGATCCTCTCGTTTTCGAGGCCGTCCAAAACGAAATCAACCGTCAGCGGACCAAGATCGAATTAATCGCTTCAGAAAACTTCGTCAGTGAGGCAGTACTTGAAGCGGTCGGGACACCGTTAACCAATAAATATGCGGAAGGCTATCCTGGAAAAAGATACTACGGTGGTTGTGAATATGTAGATGTGGTTGAGCAACTGGCGATCGATCGGGCAAAAGAGCTGTTTCATGCCGAGCATGTGAACGTTCAGCCGCATTCAGGCGCACAGGCAAACAACGCGGTGTACTTTGCGGTTCTGGAACCGGGTGACAAAATACTCGGACTTGACCTTTCCCATGGCGGACATCTGACGCATGGCATGTTCCGTAATGTATCCGGCCGAACCTATCAGGCGGTTGCTTATCAGGTTGAGCCGGACACCTGTGTGCTGGATTATGACCGGATCATGCGAATCGCTCAATCGGAAAAACCGAAACTAATTGTTGCCGGTGCAAGTGCTTATCCAAGAACGCTCTATTTTGAACGTTTCAGGGAAATCGCAGATGCGGTTGGCGCATATTTGATGGTTGACATGGCGCATATTGCCGGTCTGGTGGCTGCCGGACTTCATCCTGACCCTGTGCCTTATGCGGATTTTGTGACAACAACCACACACAAGACACTGCGTGGTCCACGCGGTGGTATGATCCTTTGTCGGAGCCAGTATGCCAAAGCGATCGATTCTGCTGTTTTCCCCGGCCAGCAAGGTGGACCGTTGATGCATGTTATTGCGGGAAAAGCGGTCGCTTTTAAGGAGGCACTGATGCCTTCCTTTCAACAGTACCAGAAGAACATCATCACCAATGCGGCAGCGTTGGCTGAGGGATTAAAGAAACGTGGATTGAGACTGGTTGCTGATGGAACCGATACACACCTGATGCTGGTCGACCTCAGAGAGACCGGTGTAACCGGCAAGGAGTTCCAGAATCGTCTGGACTCAGTTAATATCACCTGTAATAAAAACGGTATCCCTTATGATCCCGAAAAACCGTTTGTAACCAGCGGCATTCGACTGGGCACGCCAGCGGTTACAACACGCGGTATGACCCCGTCTGATATGGATGAAATTGCAGATCTGATTGCCTTGACCCTGTCAGATTTTGCAGGGAGCACATCACAGATCAAAGATCGCGTTGCTGCCCTGTGCAGCCGCTATCCACTTTATGAGCATCTTCAATGAAGAGATTTTGGACGCAGGTGAGGGAGGCGTTGTAAATGGATAGCCAGAGTGGCAAGCCGGAACCGCTGGCTTACCGGATGGCACCCAGATCGCTCAGCGAATTTGTCGGTCAGGAGCATATTCTGGGACATGGCAAAATGCTGCGAAGAATGATCGAGGCGGATCGTCTCAGTTCGATCATCGTATTTGGCCCGCCTGGAACCGGCAAGACATCTCTGGCGCGCGTTAT
>LSQX01102355.1_pt3 | contig 16281 bp, 16 predicted proteins | sample 654561 | NCBI WGS metagenome assembly LSQX01 (sample SAMN04489861, study PRJNA283612) | anaerobic digester metagenome | isolation source: 4 biogas reactors fed with cattle manure at either 37C or 55C with and... | place: Denmark: Kongens Lyngby | collected 2014 | reverse complement strand
TCCAGGAGAATCCGGTAGCGGCTGAGCAGGGAATGCTCGCTCCAGTGGTAGCCCGCCTCTTCCCACTTGGCCGCGAACTCGTTGAAAAAGGCAAAGGGCGAGCGTCCCTCCCGCAAAAGGTAAGCTAGGGAATGCTCAAAGCGGGGGTTATAGTATTTCTCCACCAAATCCTCGATGATCTTGAGGCGCTGGAGTTCCCCGAAGGAGAGATCCTTGGTGTAAAGCACCTCGTAGGGCGCCTCGTCGGTAAACACGCAGCCAAAACTCTCCGCCTCTTCCCGCAGGCGGGAGCCCCGCAGAAGCTTGAGAAAGCCCAGATGAATCCGGTCCGGCTTGAGGTTATAAACAAAGTCAAAGGACTTGCCAAAACGCCAAAACCCCTCTTCCGGGAGGCCGGCGATGAGGTCCAAAAGCACGATTACGGTCGTCTTTTCCTTTAAGAAGCGCACCGCCTCGGCCAAACGCCCCAAGTCGCTGCGGCGGGAGATGGCCTCCAAGGTGGCGGGATTGGTGGACTGGACCCCGATTTCAAACTGAAAGCGGTTCTCCGGCGCCCTGGTCAAAAGCTCCAAGATGGGCTCGGTGAGCAGGTCGCCCCCCACCTCCAGCTGGAAGCGGGTGGTGGTATCCAGCCCGATCATGAACTCCAGGAGCTCATAGGCCCGCCGGGCATCGTAGTTGAAGGTCCTGTCCACAAAGCGCACCTGCTGCACACCGGCCGCGGCCAGGGCGGCCAGCTCCTCTTTGGCCCGGTCGAGGGGAAAGGCCCGCACCGGGCCCATCACCGAGGAGAGGCAGTAGGCACAGCGAAAGGGACAGCCCCGGGTGGTTTCGAAATACACGATTTTGTCCTGGAGATCAGCCAGGTCCCCCTGGTAGATGGGGGGAAGCGCGGCCAGATCCAGGGGCTGGGCAGGGTTTTGGACAACCGCCCCGCCGCCCGTGCGGTAGGCCAGACCCGGCACCGAAGCCAGGTTTTCTGCCCCGAGCCTTCCCCCGCACCGCGCGTATTCCTCCAAAAAGCGGCGCAGGGCCTCCTCCCCTTCCCCGGCGATGATGTAGTCGATGGCCTCATGCTCCGTGAGCCAATACTCCACATCAAAGGAGACCTCCGGCCCGCCCAGGATGATGGTGGTTCCCGGAAGCACCTTGCGCAGCTGGCGCAGCAGGGGCAGGATCAGCTCAATGTTCCAGATGTAGCAGGAAAAGCCCAAAACATCTGGCTTTCTTTTGGCCAGCTCCCCCAGGATCAACCGGGGGCTTTGGTTGATGTTGAATTCCACTGTTTCCAGATCTGGAAACTGCCGTTCACAGTAGCGCCTCAGGTAACGCAGGGCCAAGCTGGAATGGCTGTACCTGGCATTCAGCGCCGCCAGTACAACTTGCATAGGCTTCCTCCCTCAGTCAAAGCAGGAGCCCCCGATGAATTCCTGCAGGATGGAGTTGCAGGGAATCACTGACCAGTCATCCACTTCCACGAAGTAGTCCAAAAAGCGCAGCAGGCGCCTGGCCTCAGAGTACTGGGGATCCTCCGGTGTAATCTGCTTCAGCAGCGGTGTGGCCAAAGGCTTCAGCACCGCCAGTTCGTAAATCAAGGTGGAGTTGAACATCACATCGGCGCTCTCCTGGAAGGGGAAGATGTGGCGGCGCTCTCCCCTGGTCACCGAAGGCCAGCGTTCAATGGTGGCCTTGGCATCATGGCCCCTGAACTGGTTATCCCTGATGATCCGCCTGAGCAGGCGCACATCGGTGGTGGAGATCCGGGTGTGATTGTCCAAATTCAAATTGGTGAGCGCGGAGACGTAAATCCTGAACTTGCGCCCCTTGGGAATGGACACGGTGAGCTGATCGTTGAGCCCGTGGATGCCCTCAATGATGATGGGCTGATCCGGGCGCACCTTGAGCTTGGTCCCCGTCCACTGCCTGCGGCCCGTGGGGAAATGGAAGGTGGGCACCTCCACTTCCTCTCCCTGGATCAGCTTGGTGAGGTGCTCGTTGAACAGCTCCAGATCGATGGCCTCCAGGGCCTCAAAATCGGGCTTCCCGTCCTCATCCAGGGGAGTTAAGTGGCGGTCCACGAAGTAGTCATCCAAACCGATAGCCACAGGTTCCAGACCGCACACCCGCAGCTGCACCGTGAGGCGCTTGGCGAAGGTGGTCTTCCCTGAACTGGAGGGCCCGGCGATCAGGATCAAGCGCAGCCGGTCCCGGTCTTTGGCGATCTGCTGGGCAATATCCCTGATCTGGTTTTCGTGGTACGCTTCGGACACCTGCACCAGTTCGCCAAACCCTCCCCGACGGATGCAGTCGTTGAGGGAAGCGGCATCGGGAATGCGCAAATTGTCCTGCCAGCGCTCCGCCTTAAAGAACTCGTTAAAGAGTTTTCCCTGCTCCACATATTCGGGAATCTGAGTGGGATTGGCCCGCCGGGGGTATTCCAAAATGAAGCCAGGTAGGTAATAGCGCAGCTTAAAGTATTTTAAATAACCGCTGCTGGGTACCAAAATGGCCCGCAGGGAGTCGTGGAACCAGCCGAAGCTGTAGAGCACCACTTCCTCTTCGTCCTGCTGCTCCAAAAGCCGGACTTTATCATCAAACCCCTGCTCGGCATAGATCCGCTTGGCCTCTTCCATGGGCACAAGGCGCCTGGTGAAGGGGATATCCTCCGCCACCAGGGCCCGCATGCGCTCCTCGATGGCCCGGATGTCCTTTTCGATCACCGGCTGGCTATGGTCAAATTCGCCGTACAGCCCGTTGTTCAGGGCGTGCTTGATGTGCACCGTACAGCCGGGAATCACCTCCAGGGCAGCCCGGACAAAGAGAAAGACGAGGCTGGCCCGGTAGGCCCGCATGCCGTCCTCGGTGCTGGTGTCCAGAAACTCGATGCGGCAGTCCTCGGTGAGGGGGAACTGGTAGCCGAAGATGTCGTTGTTCACCCTGGCCACCACTGTCCCCTCCGCTTCGGGTACCATGGCCGCAACTTCACCCACCAGGGTGCCCGCTGGGACTTCCAGCGTCCGCTCTCCCACTGTCACCACAATCTGCTTGCTCACAACAACTACCTCCCCATCCTCTTCGTGCGGGAAAAGTTCCTAAACAGGGAACTGGTGATGATAATTCCCGCCGCAATGGCGCCCGCCAAAAAGAGCGTGGTCACCAACAAGACTACACCTTGGGTATAATCCTTCTGCACAAAACTGAGCATGGTCAAATAAGCTTTGCTCCCCGGCACCAGGGGAATGATGCCCGGCGTCAAAAACACGATCACGGGCTGGTGGTGCCGGCGGGCCAAGATTTCACTGAGCACAGCCACGGTGGTGGCCGCCAAAAACACCGCCCCCACCTCGCCCCAGCTCTGCTCGGCCACGAGGAAGACGGTCCAGCCGAGCCCCCCAACCACGCCGCAGCGGACGGTCTGGCTGGCCGGAACCCGGAAGATGTAACCAAAGGTGAGGGCCGCTAGAAAGCCCATGCCAACCTGCACCAGCATTTCAGCTCCCCCCCAGGCTGAGCACTACCGCCACCCCTGCGGCGATGGCCACCGCGATCACCAGCGCCTCGGCGCTGCGGCTTAAGCCCGAAACCAGCTCGCCGCTGAGCAGATCCCGGATGGCCGTGGTGATCACCATACCCGGCGCCAAAACCATCACCGCACCCAGGATGGTCACGTTGCTGTTGAGGGCAAGAAAACGCCCCAGGCCCCGGATCACCCCCGCGGCCACCACGGAGCCCACCGCAGCCTGCAGCACCTTGGGAAAGGGGCCCTCCAGACGGGACACCACAAGCAGCACCAAGGTGCCCACCAGCCCCGCCACCAAGCCCTCCAGCCAGGTTCCACCCATCATCACGGCAAAGGCCAAGGCCCCGCCGCCGCCAATGAGGGGCCGGGTGAGGCTGTCCCCCGTGCCCGCCTGCTGCAGGCGCTCCAGCTCCCGCCGGACCTCCTGGGCCGTGATCTCCCCCGCGGAAAAGGCCCGGCTGAGGGAGTTTACCTCGGCGATGAGGGCGATATTGCTCTGACCGCCCCGGATGCGCTTCACCCGGGTATATACTTTACCTTGGGGATCGTGCAGGGAAACAAAGAGCCCCGTGGGGGTGGCGTAGCTTTCCACCTGCACAAACCCCGCGGCGCGGCCCATCCGCTCAATGGTCTCTTCCACCCGGGCCATCTCCGCCCCGCAGGTGAGCAAGAGCTCCCCGGCGGTTAGAATCAGCCCAACAAGTTCTTCCATGGGAATCATTCCATTCACTGCAGACTGCTGGCAGGAAATACTAGTACCGTGTTGAACAACCAAAGGCAAAGGGAGGTCGAGGCAATGCCAATGCAAATCAACAAACAGCGTTTACTGGATGAATTTCTGGAACTGGTGCAGATCGACAGTGCCTCCAAAGATGAACGGCTCATGGCCGATGCCCTCAAGCCCAAATTGGAAGCCCTGGGCTTTACCGTCACCGAAGACGATGCCGGGGCCAAGATCGGCGGCAGCGCGGGCAATCTCATCGCCGTGCTGGAAGGCAGCAAAGAGGCACCTACCCTGCTCTTCTGCGCGCATATGGACCGGGTTGAGCCTGGACGGGGCATCAAACCCATAATCGAAGACGGCATGATCAAAAGCGATGGCACCACCATCTTAGCCGCGGACGATGTGGCCGGCATCGCCGCCATCCTAGAAGCGGTCCGCTCCGCCCAGGAACAGGACATTCCCCACGGCAGGCTGGAACTCCTCTTTACCGTGGCGGAAGAAGGGGGCCTGTTTGGGGCCAAATCCCTGGATGCCAGCAGGCTTTCGGCTGAGGCCGGCTTTTTCCTGGACAGCGGCGGGCCGGTGGGCACCATCGTAGTGCAGGCCCCGGCCCAGAAGAACATCAGCGCGACCATCCACGGCCGGGCAGCCCACGCCGGGGTGGCACCGGAAAACGGCATCAGCGCCATTTTGGTAGCTGCGGAGGCCCTGACCAAGATGAAGCTGGGCCGCATCGATGCGGAAACCACCGCCAACATCGGCCTGATCCAGGGGGGCGTAGCCACCAACATCATCCCCGATCGGGTGGAGATGAAGGGCGAAGCCCGCTCCCGGGACCCCGAAAAGCTCGAACGCCAGGCGCAGCACATGGTGGAAGTGATCCAAAGCACCTGCGCCGCCCACGGCGTGGAAGCGGAAGTGGTGGTGGGCGACAGCTACAATTCCTTCCGCCTCACGGAAGAGGACTATGTGGTGCAGCTGGCGCTGCGGGCGGCCAAGGCCTTGGGCCTGGAGCCCCGCATCGAGAGCACCGGCGGGGGCAGCGATGCCAACATCATCAACGGCCGCGGCATCCCCTCGGTGATCCTGGGCCTGGGCTACACCAATGTGCACACCACCGACGAGGCCATCCCCATCCAGCAGCTGGAGGCAGCCGCCCAGTACGTGCTGCAGATTATCAAAGAAAACTAAACAGGAGCCGGTGCCCGTCCAGCTGGCGAGCCGAACGGGCACTTCCTTATCATTATAGTATATTATCCCTCAGGATTTTGGTCAACTCGTCCACCGAGGGCGGCCCCAGGGAATCCGCGGTATTGCGGGTCTGGGCCGCCTTCTGCGCGTAGGCCCTGATCTCTTCCTCAGGCACATGCAGCTGGCCTACCCACGGTGCGAAAAGCTCATCCATGAGCTCCCGGAAGGCTTCCAGGGACGGCAGATCCAAAAGCTCCAAGATGTTCTCCACCCGCTCTGGAGCGTGCCTGTGGTTGTACTCCAGGTAGGAAGCCATCAAAATCCCGTTGGCCCGCCCGTGGGGGTAGTTGTGGAAATAGGTGAGGGGATAGCCCAGGGCGTGCAGGAACGTGGTCCCGGTCTGGGCGTTGGTGATCCCGCCCAGCATGGAGGCGAGGAGCAGATCTTCCCGATCCTGCAAAGACAGCTCGCCGCTGCGCAGGGCAGGCAGGGCCGCTCCCCACACCGCGATCCCCTGCAGAGCCGCCAGGTCGCTCGCGGGCGTGGCCTTGCTGGAAAGATAGCTTTCCACCAGGTGGGAAAGGGCGTCCACCGCGGTATCCACGGTCACCTGCCGGGGCAGGGACGCCGTGTACTTGGGATCTAAATAAGCCACCACGGGGAAGAGATCCGGACCCCGCAGGCTCCTTTTCGTCTCATTTTCATGGATGGTCAACACCGCATAGGGCGTAACCTCGCTCCCCGTCCCCGCGGTGGTGGGAATGGCCACAAGGGGCAGGGGTTTGGCCTCCCAGCCCTGGAAAAGCTCCAGGGGATCCCGGTCATCCACCGCCATGAGGGCCATGGCCTTAGCCGCATCCAGGGGCGAACCGCCGCCGATGGCAATGATGTAGTCACAGCCCTGTTCCCTGGCCAGCTGGGCACCTGCCCGGCAGGTTTGGGGGGTGGGGTTGTTTTCCACCTGGTCGAAGAGGACGTAATCACCCTTGAGCACCGCCAGCACATCATCTAAAGCTCCGCTGGCCCGCCCCGAAGAGGGCCCCGTGACGATCAAGGCCTTGGCACCCAAGGAGAGGCTCGGGGCCTGCTTTTTCACCACATCCTCACCGAAAAAGATCTTCGTGGGCATAAAGAAACTAAACTCCCGCACTTTCTCAGCTCCTTCCTAAACCTTAACGAATTTCCACTCTCCCCTGTTGAAGCGCCACTGAATCAGGAGGCTGCGCAGGAAAAGATCAGCAACCATCCCGATCCATGCTCCAATGAGGCCCATTCCCAGGCGCAGGGCCAAAACGTAAGCCAAAACCACCCGCACTCCCAAGAAGGAGACCAGGACCATTTTCATGATGGCCCGGGTATCCCCTGCTCCCCTCAGGCCACCCGCCAGGATCATCCACACCGCCAGGGAGGGCTGGGCAATGGCCACCAGGCGCAGGCAGATCACGGCCAAGGAAACCACCTCGGGATCCTGGGAGAAGATGCGCACGATGGGCCCGGGTATGAGGAAGAAAACCAAGCCCATGCTGGCCATGACCAAAATCCCTAAGTTGCGGCTGATCCTGCCGGCCCTTTCCGCATCCTCGGGGCGCCCCGCGCCTAAGTTTTGCCCCACCAAGGTGGTCGCGGCAACGGCAAAGCCGGCCCCCGGCATAAAGGACAAGGATTCCGCGTTGAGGGCCACCTGGTGGGCGGCATAGCTCACCGTGCCCAAAGAGGAAACAATCATGGTGTAAAAGAGCTGCCCGATGCGGAGCGTCCCCTGCTCCACCCCTGCCGGCACGCCGATTTTGGCGATGCGGTGGATGATCTCCAGATCAGGCCTGAAGGAATCGCCCCAGCGCACCTGGAGAACATCGCTTCTAAAGAGCACCCGCAGGGCCATTACCCCTCCTAAGGCTTGGGCAATGGCTGTGCCCAGGGCGGCGCCGGCTACCCCCAAGGCGGGCACCGGACCTAAACCGTAGATGAACACGGCATTGCCGATTACGTTGATCAGGTTCACCAAGGCGGTGATCTGCATGGGGGTTTTGGTATCACCCGCACCCCGCAGCGCTGCGTTGATCACGATCAGGAAGTAGTTGAGGATCATGGCCAGGGCCACAATGCGCACATAGAGCGCCGCGGAGTCTAAAACTACCGTTTCCGCCCGGCGGAAGAGAAAGCCCAAAAGGGCCCGGGCCGCAGTCAGGAAAGTAAGCATAACAGTGCCGGAAACAAAAAGACCGAGAACTAAGGATTGCCTGGCCACATCCCGGGCCCGCTCAGGCTGTTCAGCCCCGATGTACCTGGCAACTAAGGCGGTACTGCCCGTGGCCAGGGCAGAAAAGACGGTCAAGCCCAGGTGGTTGATTTGGTTCCCCAATCCCACGGCGGCCAAGGCAGCCGCCCCTAAGCGCCCCACCATAGCTGTGTCCACAATGCCCACCATGGTATGCAGCAGGTTTTCCACAATGGCGGGCCAAGCCAGGCGCAGGATGCGCGCCCTGAGATCCAGCGGCTTGGCCGCGAGTTCAGGTTCCAAAGACATCTCTCCCTTCTTGCGGGCTGCAGGATTCCCTGCCTGCCGGGCGAACTATAGACCATTATACATCACTGGAGGGATTCCCTGTGCAGCGCTCAGTCTACCAGTCCCCACTGGGCCCTTTTTATCTCTGGTTTTATCAAGACAAGCTGGTCTGTGCCACCTTTGACGAAAGATACGGAGAAAAGTTCACTGCCCGCTTCTTCCGGGCCCGCTTCGATCCGCAGCTGCTGCCTGCAAAGTGCACCCGGGACCTGGACGCCTACTTCCGCGGCCAGCGGGTGGAGTTTGACTGGCCCCTTCAGCTGGAGGGCACGCCCTTCCAGCGGGAAGTGTGGGCGGAGATCAGACGCATTTCTTACGGCTCCTTCACCACCTACAAACAGATCGCCCACAACCTGGGCATCAAGGCCTACCGAGCCGTGGGCCGGGCGGTGGGCGCCAATCCGGTGAGCATTATCGTCCCCTGCCACCGGGTGCTGGGCACCCATGGCCTGGGCGGCTATGGAGGGGGACTGGCCCGCAAGCGCTTGCTTTTGGCGCTGGAAAATGTTAATCTAGCACCAAACCTTTTAGGCTAGGGGAGGTGCCAGCAATCAGGCAGTTCATTTTCGGCTTTGACATAGATGGCGTGCTCACCAATGACGATGATGGCCAGAACAACATCTGGCTGGAGACCGCCAGCACCTATTTCGGCGAGCCCATCCAAAAGGCGGCCTACCACGTGGAAGAGGCCTTCAACAAGACCAGGGAAGAAGTTGAAGAGTTCTTCCAGGCCTGCATCGAAGAGATCTTCACCAGCGTCCCGGTGAGGGATTACGCCCCGGAAACGCTGCGGGCTTTGGCTGAGCGTGGCGGCATCATCCACCTGATCACCCATCGGGACACCAGGCACCGCCAGATCACAGAGACTTGGCTGCGGCGCCACGGGATCCCCTACCACAGCCTGACCATGTGCCCCACGGGGTACGGCTACTCAAAAAAAGAGCGCTGCCTGGAGCTGGGCGTGCAGTTCTTTGTGGATGACAAATTGGAAAACGCCGAAGAGGTGGCGGCAGCGGGCATCTACACCCTGCTCTTCCACGCCTCCCACAACGCCGGGCGCCCCACCAAGGTGCCCCTGGTCAAGGACTGGCGGGAGGTGGCCCGGCATATCGACTTCTTCCTAGATCAGCGGCAGCGCCAAGCCCGCTAGTTAGGAAACGCTCTGCTCCAGCTCGTCCCGGCAGAGCTCGTAAAAATTGCACCACGGACACTGTTCCCTGGCCTCGGTGAGGGCGAACCTCTCCTTCGGCTGGGGAATATTGCGTTCAGGATCCGTTAAGAACCCTTTCATCTCTTCCATGCTGGCGGCGGCCTGCCGCTCCACCGCCTGGAGGTCCTGGGGCGTAAAGCGCATCTCCACTGTGGAGGGACCGTTCAGGTACTCCAGGCGGGCGGTGATCCTCTCCACCGCCACAGCGTATTTTTCCCGCACAAACAGGACATAAAGGGCCACCTGATCCCGGTATTCCTCCGCTTCCTCCCCGCTCTTCCAGTCCACAACCACCCAATCGCCCCCGGGCTGGGCATAGATCAAGTCGGGCACGGCAAAAACCGGTGTACCGGCGATGGTTATGGTGTCAAACTGCTCGCAGCTCACCACCTGGGCCCCTGGCTGGGCCAGCTCCCGCCAGACAGAGCTGGCCACCAGGGCCCGGGCCACCTGGCCCAGGCGCTGGTTGATGCTGTCCAGCACCGCTTCGCTCACACCTGTGCCGTAGTAGAACTCCCGGAGCATGTCCACCCGCTTGGGACGGAGCAGAAACTCTTCCCGGTTTTGTTGGGAAGAGCGCCACACCCTCCTAAGATGCCGGCGGATTTCTTCCTCCACAACCTCCGCACTCGCGAGCTCCCGCCCGGCCTTTACCCTGTGCACCAGGGACTGGGCGGCGCGGTGCACCCCATCGCCCAGGGCGGTGTAAATACTGCCCAGCTGCTTGAGGCGGTAAGCCAAAGCAGCTTCCGCAGGGGCGTCCCGCTCCCAGCCGTTGTGGGAAGCGTAGTAGTTGTAGTAATAGCGCCGCAGGCAGCTGGCGAAAATCTGCTGGCGGGAATGGGACCAGGACCACTGGGGGTACTCAGTTCTCACGTAGGCCAATTGCAACCTCCCTTTCTGCCACGGCCCGGGCCAGATCGTGGCCGCTGGGGTTTTGGAATACGCGCAGATCGAATTCGGGGATGATGGCAAGAACATGGTCAAAGATGTCCGCAGCCACAGATTCGTGGCTCACCCAGGCCGTATCCTTGGTGAAGGCGTAGATCTCCATGGGCAGTCCGTTGGTGGTGGGCGGCAGCTGGCGCACGAGCAGAATCAGATCCTGGTTGATCTGGGGGTGGTTCTGCAGGTAAGCCAGGAGATAAGCCCGGAAGGTGCCTAAGTTGGTCAGATGGCGCCCGTTCACCAAAGAGCTTTCATCGATGTTGTGGCGGCGGTTGTACTCGGCGATCTCCTCGGTTTTGCGGGCCAGGTAGTCCTGGAGGAGCTGGATCTTGCTTAAGCGCTCCAGGAGCTCCTCATCGAGGAAGCGGACGCTGGTCTGGTCAATGAGCACCGAGCGCTTGATGCGCCGGCCGCCCCCTTCAAACATCCCCCGCCAGTTCACAAAGGAATCCCCCGTGAGCTTGTGGGTGGGGATGGTGGTGATGGAACGATCCCAGTTGCGCACCTTCACGTAGTGCAGGGCCACCTCCACCACTGAACCGTCCGCGTTGTACTTGGGCACTTCGATCCAGTCCCCCACCCGCACCTGATCGTTGAGGGTGAGCTGCAGCCCGGCGAAAAAGGCCAGGATTGTATCTTGAAACACCACCAGGAGCACCGCGCTCACCGCGCCCAGACCGCTCAAGAAGATCCAGGGGGACTGGCCCAAGAGCTGGGAAAAGATGATGGTGCCGGCAAAGGCCCAGAGGGCAATCTGGAGGATCTGCACCACGCCCTTAATGGGCAGGCGCACGGAGATGGGAAAGGTGTTGTAGATGACCAGACCCGCCCGGAGCAGGCGGTCCAGGCCCACCGCGACCACCGTCACCGCCACCACCTTCAGAAGCTGCATGGCCCCTCCCTGCAGCACGGTCAAAAACGGGGTGACCCGGAACATGACCACCAAGGGGATAAGCAAAGCCGCGGCGCCGAACACCCCCTGTTCGAAGAGGACATCGTCCCATTTGATGCGGGTTTTCCGCAGCAGCTTCTGCAGCCGGGGCAGCAGATGGATGCGCACCAGGTAGTGCGCGAGGACGCCCAGGGCTAGTCCAAAAACCAGCAGCAAGAGATCGCGAACAATTGGTTTTTCCAGAAAGCCCATACTACCCTCCCTTTAGATCCGCGCCCACAGCTGAGGCGCCCAGCGCCGGATCAAAACCCTCACCAGGGCCCCCAAAGCCAGGGCTGCCGCCAAGAGCTCCAGGGGAATGAGCCACAAGGTGCCGGTCTGTACGTTGCCATAGAGTAAAAAGCCCAGGGCGAACCCGAAGGCCAGGCCCAGGATCATGCCCACCAAGGCGTTGAGGTTGGATTTCACCGCCTTCAAGGGGTTCACCCAATCCAGCATGGGCTTGCGCAGGTCAAAGAGGACCAAAAAGCCCGCCAGCGCACTGGCCAGGAGCACGCCCAGCACAGCCCCGAGCACAACTTCCCCCACTCCCCAGCCCATGAGATAGGCCACGGGGATGATACCCACCAGGCAGCCGATGGTGTTCACCCCCTGGGAGCCCAGCACCTTGGCCCCGATGATCTGTTCTATATCCAGCGGCAGGCTGCGGATGATCCACAGGTACCTCCCCTCCCGGGAAAAGGTGGTGGCGGGGATCATGGACATGCCCGTCATGAACAGGAAATAAAGGGCCAGGCCCCCGGCCACCACTAGCGGGTGCAGCTGGTCTAGGGCCAGAAGCTCAAAGGGGTTGTTCTGCAGTTTCTGGCCGAACAGGGGCAAAAGGGCCATGGCGGGCAGGAGCACATAGCCGATGAGGCCGTTTAAAGCAAAGCCCGGGTCCCGCACAAAGAGCTTCCACTCCAGGCTGGCCACGGTCATAAGCGGCGCCCGGGCCCGCTCTTCTGCCAGCTCCACCTGGCGGGCCCTTCCGGTTCCCCGGCTTCCTTCCAGCCCGGCTAAGAGTCCCTGGAGGAAGACCTTCTCACCCAGAAGGTAGAGGAGGAAAAGGGCCAAGGCGCTCAGGGCGGCCACGTAGAGGAGATTAAGCCAGCCCTGCCAGGTGTGGGCATAGGCCATGGCCTGGGCCGCCCAGACGCTGGGCGGGAAAACCCGTCCCGCCGCTTTGATGATCCCATCGGCCCGGCCCAGGAGCTGCTCCATGACCAGTTCGGGATCGTCCCCGCCTAGGCTGCTTTGCAGCCAGAACTGAAAGCCTACCAGCACAATCACGAGCAGGAAGCCCCCCACCAGGGCCAGTCTGTCTTTGTGGCGGCTGATGTTCACCAGCCGCATGAGCAAAACCGCCAGGATGCTGGCTAAAACCAAGGGCACCACAGGTAGGGCCAGAAAGACCACCACGGCGCTGACTATATAGCCCAGGCCCACCCCGGCCAGCAGCCCGTAGCGGAGCCACAGCGGCAGCAGGATCAGGAGATTGATGGCATACTGCCCTGTGAGCACCACCGCGAACTTCGCGGTGAGAATCTCCCAGGATTTCAGGGGTAGGGGCAGCAAAACCTCCAGGTCGGTGCTGAAGTAAAAAGCGGAGAGCACCGAGAAAAACCCGAAGAAAAGCCCCGCCAAAGAGACCAAAAGGGCGCCGTTGAGCAGCGCCAGATGGGGCTGGCCGAAGGCGAGCCCCCCGATGAACAGCTGCTCCGTGAGGTTCCAGATGAACACGATACCCATGACCACAGCGGGGGTGAGCCCAGCCACGATCACCAAGGGCTCCCAAGTGCGCTGCCGCTTTTTGATGTAGTAGAACTTGGCGGCAGAGAAGCCGTAGTGGTTGTTGAGCAGTGTGCGGTAAAGGGTCCACAGCCTATTCTTCATCTATACCACCCGCATCCGTAAGCTCCAGGAACAGCTTCTCCAGGTTGGAACCGGCCTGGCCCGAAGCCTGGCGCAGTTCATCCATGGTCCCACAGGCGATGAGCTGCCCCTTGTTGATAATCCCCACCCGGTGGCAGAGGTTTTCCGCCACCTCCAGGATGTGGGTGGAGAAAAACACGGTGTTCCCCTGGTTCACATGCTCCTGCATCACCCGCTTAAAGAGGTGCGCGGATCTGGGGTCCAGACCCACCATGGGTTCATCCAAAATGAAGAGGGGCGGCTGGTGCAAAAGGGCGCCGGTTAGGGCCAGTTTCTGCTGCATGCCCCGGGAATAGCTCTGGATCAGATCCCCCACGGCCGAGGTGAGTTCGAACATCTGCAGATAGTAATCCAGGCGCCTTTTGCGGGTGGCGCCATCCACACCGTACACATCCCCGATCAGATTGAGGTACTCCAGGCCCGTCAGCCGCGGGTACAAATTGGGATTATCAGGCACAAAACCGATGGAACGCTTAGCCCCCAGGGGATCGGCTGCCAGATCGCGGCCGTTGACCACGATCTTGCCCCGGTCCGCGGCCAAAAGGCCCACCACCATCTTGATGGTGGTCGTTTTGCCGGCCCCGTTGGGCCCTAGAAAGCCGAAGATCTCCCCGGGACGCACCTCCAGATGGAGGTTATCCACCGCGTTGACACTGGCACCTTTGTAGCGCTTGGTAACGCCCTCGAGCTTAAGCATGGCTCCACCCCTTTTTAGCAGAACATCTCTGCTCCTTTATTCTCCTTTAGCCACCCGTTCCCTGCCTAAAATCCAGTTATCCCCCAGGAGGTTAAAGCCGATCACAGCTAGGGCAATGAAGAGGCCCGGAGCTAAAACCAGCCAGGGGGCCAGGGAACCGTAGGGCTGGGCCTCCCGCAGCATGCGCCCCCAGGAAGGATCCGGCGGCTGGATACCCACTCCCAAGTAGCTCAGGGAGGCCTCGGCCAAAATGGCCCCCGCCAGGCTCACGGAAAGCTGCACCAAGAGGGCCCCCCGGAGGTTGGGGAGAATGTGGCGCAGCATGATGCGCAGATCCCCTGCCCCCAGCGCCCGGGCCGCTTCCACATAGGGGCGCTGTTTGATGCTGAGCACCTGGTTTCTGGTGACCCTGAGGAAACTGGGGATGTTTCCCAGGGCGATGCCCCAGACCACAACGGGCACACCGGGCGACCAGATGGCGGCAAAGAGCAGGGCCAGAAGGATGCTGGGCAGGGCCTGCAGGCTGGTGCTCAGGCGCATGAGCAGTTCATCCCACCAGCCGCCAAAAAAACCGGCGGCCAGCCCCAGGGCCACTCCCGCAGCCGCCCCCAGGCAGACCGCGGCCACCCCCACCGCCAGGGAAATGCGCGCGCCCCAGAGGATGCGGCTGAGCACATCCCGTCCGAAGTGATCCGTCCCCAGGGGATGCTCCCCACTGGGGGGCTGAAAACGCTTGGCAATGCTGATTTGATTGGGATCATGGGGGGTATAAACCCAACCTAGGATAGTGAACGCAAGCATAAAGCCCACTAAGATCCTACCCCAGCTGCGGGAATTCATGGTCGTTTTCACCTTCATTCATAGCGGATGCGGGGATCCAAAAGCCCCAGACAGAGATCGAAGGCCAGATCAAAGAGGAGGATAAGCAGAACCACCAGGGTCACCACCGCCTGCACCAGGGGCAGATCCCGCTGGAACACGCCGTTTAGGAGGAGCTGGCCCACACCGGGCAGGCCGAAGACCTGTTCCACCACGATGGTGCCCGCCAAGAGCTGGGCGAACTGCACTCCCGCGGCGGTGAGGGGGCCCAAGGCCGCGTTGCGCAGGGCGTGTTTGAACAAAACGCTCCCTTGGGGCAGCCCCTTGGCCCGGGCGGTGCGCACATAATCCTCAGCCAGAGCCTCCAGCATGCCGGCGCGCAAAAAGCGGCTGAGCACCGCCATCCTGGGCAGGGCCAAAGTCAGGGTGGGCAGAAGAAAACTGACCCAGCCCTCGGCTCCCCCCGGGGGCAGCAGCCGCAGCTGCACCGCGAAGAGCTGGATGAGCAGAATGCCCACCCAAAACTGGGGCAAACCCAGCCCCAGCTGGGTGCCGAGGGAAAGCAGGCGGCTGCCGAAACTGCGGGGCCGCAGGGCCATGTACAGGCCCACCGGCAGAGCCGCGCCCGCCGCGGCCCCCACCGCCAGGAGGGCCAGGCCCAAGGAAAGGGGAAAGGCCCGGCTCACCAACTCCCGCACAGGCAGGGAATAGCGCCAGGAGTTCCCCCACTGGCCCCCGATGAAGCGTAGCAGCCACTGGCCATAGCGCGGCAGCACCGGCTTATCCAGGCTGAGCTCCCGGCGCAGGGCGGCATAGGCCTCGGGGCTGCCCTCGGTGCCCAGCATGAGCAGGGCCGGATCACCAGGCAGCACCTGCAGGATGAAAAAGGTGGCAAAGTTCACCAAGAGCGCGGTGAGGAGAAATCCCCCGGCTCTGCGCCACAGATAACGCTTCATACTCCCTGCCTTCCCCCTACTGATACAAACTGGCCAGGTCCACCACGTACACCGGGTAGCTGCGCCAGCCTTGCACTTCTTCCCGCATGGCCGCAAGCTGCTGCGGATCCATGATGAAAATGCCAGGCAGCTCCCGGGCTAAAATCTCCTGGGCCTCCAGGTAAATGGCCCGCCGCTCTTCCCCCTCGGCCCGCAGCCCCAGCTCGATCAGCTCATCGTAGCGGGCGTTGGAGAAGTTGAAGAAGTTGCGGCTGCTGTCTGTGGTGTAGCGGACCAAGATGGCATGGGGATCGAGACGCCCCGCCAAACCGATGATGGAAACATCGTAGTCCCTCTGGGTGTAAACCCGCTCCAGCCAGGTCCCCCACTCCACAATCTCCAGATCCACCTCCAGGCCCAGGGCTTGCCACTGCTGGGCCGCGATTTCCCCGGCCTGCACGTGGAAGGGGTAGTTGGCGGGTAGGGTCAAGGTAAAGCGCAGGTTTTCCTGCCCCGCCTCCCGGAGCAGCTCCTTGGCCCGCTGCGGATCGTAGGGGTTGATCTCCCCCAGACCGTCGTGGTAAAAGCCTGCCATGGCCGGGCTTAGGGCGCTGTCCAGAAGAAAGCCGTTCCCCCAGGCTGCCCCCAGCAAGATCTCTTCCCGGTTCAGACCCAGGGCCAAAGCCCTGCGGACCCGCAGGTCATCAAAGGGGGGCCGGGCGTTGTTGATGGCAAACAGCTGGACCAGGTTCATGGGCGAGGCCAGGACCTTGATCCCGGGGCTGTTTTCCACCTGGTGCAAAAC
>LSQX01016239.1_pt1 | contig 16283 bp, 11 predicted proteins | sample 654561 | NCBI WGS metagenome assembly LSQX01 (sample SAMN04489861, study PRJNA283612) | anaerobic digester metagenome | isolation source: 4 biogas reactors fed with cattle manure at either 37C or 55C with and... | place: Denmark: Kongens Lyngby | collected 2014 | reverse complement strand
GGTTGCAGCACCAAATGCATCGTAGTGGGCAGCCCTTTAAAAAAACGGTGGTTCTTATTCCATAGCCATCAACAAAGGATCCATGAGTAATGTTAAATATCACTCCCTGCTCTTTTTGCATCCTCCTCCTCCTTTCAAGCCAATATTAGGTTCTCTTAGCTTTCTATGCTTTGTCTCAGATGTTTGGTTCGGACAATCAATATATCTATTCGGTATATCTATATGGTAAGGTATGACGCAACGTTATGGTCAACAGCCAAAATCGTCGACAAAGGAGGAAAAGCTAGCAAATAAATTCATTGTTGACTTGGACCTCACTAATTATAATTAAATTAAAATTATTTAAAAATTAAAATCATACTTATTGACTGTGACGCAACGTCATTGTTTATAATTAAAGCCACATTGTTTAAAATGCGGAAAAAGACAAAATATTATACTTCTCTAACAGCCAGCACATGGTCAGTTGGTTGCCAGTTTGTTATGCGGAAGAGGTCATTTTTACTCCTGAAAACTTCATGATGCAACTAAAAGCCTAAAGGCTGACACAAAGGGGAGCATAGCCTTTAGATATAAAAATACTAATTATTCCGGACAGTTTTAGAACCCCTTCATGGTATTACGATAAAACCGAATTGAATTGGAGGACTATCCTGTGGTTAATAAGGGACACTAATTTAAGGCAATCCATGTCTCGAAAGGCAAATGTTGGGATAATGCTCCGCAAGAATCTTTTACAGTTATATGAAAGATGAAATTGATATACAGCCTTTAACGATTTGGGCGGGTTATTACAACAATGATCGATATTAATGGGGATCTCGCAAGATTGGCCCCAAGACAGTATTACAATTATTTGGTTATGGGGGTGATCCTTTTAAAATACCTAAAGTGAAAGGTGCAGATTAAAATATGGGATCACAGCATCAGGCCATATTTCGAACCCGAGTTCCTATATTTACCTTTGCTTTGGCTTTTAGTGGCGGTGATTGACATATACTAATACACATTTGATGGGAATATTAAAAACCTAAAGGGTACAACATCATTTTAAAGTCATTACCGAGGAGAATTAGCCACAAACCGACCCACAGTTTGAATTAATAGTATATATAACCAGTATAAACGGCGTACGGGTCGAATACGATAATAGATTTTATGAAGCTAACATTAAAACAGGTGGTAGATTGGAAGTAAGACTAACCTACACCCCTGCTAAACTTTTTCTTGATGAAGTGCGAAAGCTTCATCCGTTCTACTATCACCATAAAGTGAATTAAATGATGGCTTTTGTCGGTACTATATCGGTACTATAACAGTCATACGAAATAAGCACTTTACTTTTCCGAATATAGGCTTTAGGATAAATTAAAAAGAATATTAATTGTTTAACTGGTCATAGCATACCAACAACTAAAATTTTTTAAGGAGGTTCTTGAGAATTAAAATAGTGGATATTATTAACAAAGTAGTGCGGGCAGTAGGATTTCTGCCGTTGGTGTTGCTGGTTTTAATGATGCTACTTGTTGTGGGAGAAGTCTTATCGCGCTTTTCGTTAAATCAACCAATAACAGGTGCTCAGGAACTGACGAGGATAATAATGGTTTTTATGCTTCTTTCTCTACCACTATGTGTAATAGAAAGAAGACATGTGCGAGTGGACTTATTGACAAAACGATTCCCTATAATGGCTCAAAGAATTCTTGATATTATAAATGCTATTCTTACTTTTTGTATTTGCGCTATTTTAGGATGGAAAGGTTATGAATCAGCTTTATATGCTAAAAAAGTCAATTTAAATTTTTCTGTTCTAAATATTTCACATTTTTATTTTATGATGTTATTGGCAGTTAGCTTTTTTATTTTTTGTTTGGCTCTCGTGGGATATATAGTGCGGTTAATAATGGAGGCTGGTAAAAATGAGTCCTGAAACTATTGGTCTAATTGGCGCCGTTGCAATGGTGATACTACTACTGGTAGGAGGGATGTGGATTGGTACTGTTACCGCTGTTGTTGGCTTTATCGGTATAGTATTGATTAGGGGTTTGGACCAAGCGCTTTCACTAGCAGGAATTCTACCATACCAAAATGTCTCCACCTATCAGTTGACCATGATGCCAATGTTTATATTGATGGGCATGATTGTTAGTGAATCTGGGATAGGCGCTGAACTGTACGAAGCGGCACATAAATGGTTAGGGCGTTTTAAAGGGGGGTTAGCTTCAGCCTCCGTTGCTGCTTGCGGCGCTTTAGGTGCCCTTACCGGTTCCAGTATGACTGGAATAATGGTCCTGTCTAAAGTAGCATTGCCAGAGATGAAGAAATATAATTATGATGCAAGATTGGCTTCAGGATGTATAGCTGCCGGAAGTACTATAGCCTGCCTTATTCCTCCGAGCGTTCCTTTTATTCTTTATGGCTTGGTCACTGAGCAATCGGTAGGCAAGCTCTTTATAGCTGGCATAATTCCAGGATTGCTCCAGGTAGCCATTTATGTGATTATAATCTCTATCCTATGTCAACTTGATCCCAAGATGGGCCCACCTGGTCCAAAGTCAAGCTTAAAAGAAAAGATAGTCTCCCTTAAAGGTTCGTGGCCAATAATTGTTTTATTTTTGTTGGTTATGGGTGGTCTTTACGGAGGGATTTTTACTGTCACTGAAGCAGGCGCTATTGGTGCAGCTGGAGCTCTGCTTATTAGTATCATCACCCGTCGGATTACCCTAAAGGGATTTCTTCATGCTGTTACAGAAACCGGATTGATGACTGGTACGGTTTTATACATGATAGTAGGAACTTATATTTTTCAATCCCTTATTACTGTAAGTAAAATTCCTTTCTGGTTGGGGGACTATATTGTCAGTTTAAATGCTCCAGGTTGGCTCGTACTCATAATACTTTGTATTATGTACCTTATTATGGGTTGTTTCCTGCCTGGACCAGCAATGATAATGCTCACCATGCCTGTAGTTTTCCCTTTAATTCAGCAGCTAGGTTTTGATCCCATATGGTTTGGAGTGATTGTAGTTACAGTGACGGAGATGGGCTCTATAACTCCGCCCGTAGGTTTGAATGCTTTTGTTATTAGCGGGCTTAACGATCTCCCGCTCGACACAGTATTCCGTGGCTGTGTCCCTTTCGTGTTAGCTGGCGTCATTCTTTTTGCGCTTCTTATAATATTCCCAGAGATATCTTTATTTTTACCACAAAGGATGTAATTAAAGCAAAATTAGGCATGAATAGAACGTGGTCAAAGGGCTCTTGAGATATCAATCTAACTTCAATAATGGTAAGCCATAGAGCGGCTGATAGAGGAACAGTTTGCTGGGTTATTCGGACCATTGGTTTACCCCCAATAAACACTTTGTTTATAAAGAAAGTATAGAGCATGGAATTAGAATAAGCACAAGGGGGGGTAGAGGGGTTTTGCCATGGCTAAAATCGGCAGAAGGGTGGTGATGTAATTAAGAGTTACATAGGGAGAGGGAGGCAGAGGTTGTTCGCTTTAAGTTGTTAAAGTAGGCAGGTCGAGAGGTAGGCAAGGCAAAATTATTGATTAAGATTAGTAAATCTTAAGTTAATATTTAACAAAGAAGGGAGCGAGAATTATGAAGAAGAAAGCTTGTTTTGCTATAGCGGTGTTTATGTTGATTGCCATTTTATTAGCGAGTGGCTGTGGTGGTTCAGAAACTACACCGGCAGAAAATGGTGGCCAGGTTTCTCCGGATGCCAATTCTGATGAAGTTATAACTGTTGTTTTTGGCTCTTCAGTTCCACCGGTAGTGCCCCAAGGACAGGCCTTCCAGAAGTGGGGGGACAGGATAGAGGAGTTGAGCCAAGGCAGGGTTAAGTTTGAGTATTATTGGAACTGGGCTCTAATACCGACTCTTGATGAAATCCCTAGAGGCGTGGCAGAGGGCATCTGCGATGTACATTCATTTTTTGCCCAAGCAAACATTACGCCTCTACACTATGGTCTTTTATATTTACCTTTTATGAACTGGCCTTCTCTGGAAGATACACTAGAGATATTGAAAAAACTTCAGGATAAATTTCCAGAGCTAAGGGAAGAGTACAGTAATTTAGGTGTAAAGCTTTACGCAACCGCGGTTTGTCCTCCGGGAGGGTGGGCTTTTAAAAACAAGGAAGTAAGGACCCCGCAGGACCTAGAAGGCATAAGGTTCCTCGCAGTTGGTGTTGGTCCGACTACAGATTTTATTGAACTGGCAGGCGGAATACCGATGCAAGTTGGCTTTGGAGATTTATATATGGCCCTTGAGAGGGGAATGGGTGAAGGAGCGGAGAGCCCATCGGGAGCTGCTCATGCTAATGGGATTATTCCGCTGTTGCCGTATAACACAGTGTTTGGCGAAAGTGGTTTAAGAATAGGCGTTTGTCAATTAATTATGAACAATGACTTCTATAACAATCTTCCTTCCGATATCAAACAAATATTTGACGATTCAGTGTCATATTTTGAAGAGGTAGTAATGGAAGCAGAAAGGCAGTCTCTGGAGGTAGCAATAAAGGAAGCTGAGGATCTGGGACATACTATCATATGGCTTACTCCTGAAGAGCTAAAAGTATGGCAGGATTTTGCTATTCCGATCCATGAAAAATGGATAGAAGAAATGGAAGCGCAGGGCAAACCGGCAAGAGCAATATATGAAGAGGCCAAGCGTTTAATAGCAGAGTATAATAAGTAATCTGTCTTACTTTTATAGCTAAAGCTCAAGCAAGTATAACAAAACATACCTTAAGGTGCTAAGGAAGGGCAGAATTCCATGATTTTGTTGTGGATGGAATTTTGCCCTTTCAAGAAAAAATGAGGAAGAGGGGGCTAAAAGTCTTTAGGCTACTAGTGGAGTAGCTGAAGCTGATGTATTATGGGCAGTTCAGGCTTACTATTTTGTTGGGTCATAGTAGAATACATAACAATTTGAAAGGAGAAATAAGATGAAGATATTAGAGACGGATGTAGCGGTTATTTCTGCTGGTACTGCAGGGCTAGCGGCAACTGTTGCTGCAGCTGAGCGTGGTGTAAAGGTGATTGCTTTTGAAAAAGGCTCTACAACAGGCGGCACTGCCAATATGGGGATGGGGCCGTTTGCCGTGGAAAGCAGACTGCAGAAAATCAAAAACGTCTCTCTTACTAAGGAAGAAGCCTTCAAAATTTTTATGGACTATACTCACTGGCGTGTCGATGCTCGTCTGGTATCGGAATTTATAAACAAGTCGGCTGATACCATCGCCTGGCTGGAGGAGATGGGAGTTGAATTTTACGATGTCATAGCCTATATAAAAGGTTCACACTTTACCCAACATGTTGTGAAGCCCCCTGTAGGAGGTCCCGGCCCCAGGTGCGCCTCCACGATGATGAAGATTTTAACCGATAGAGCAATAGAACTGGGCGCTCAAATCTTTTTAAACACACCAGTAAAGAAAATTATCAAGGAGGACGGCAGAATTACCGGTATAATCGCCGAAGACAGTTCTGGAGAAACCATCCAGGCGAATGCTAAGGCGGTAATTATTGCTACCGGTGGATTCGGTGATAACCCTGAATGGATCAAAAAATATACCGGATATGAATGGGGGCGGAATATCTTTTCCGTCAGAGTTCCTGGTTTGGTTGGAGAGGGGATCCAGATGGCCTGGGATGTTGGCGCCGGCCGGGAGGAGATGAGCATGGAGCTTACCTGTAGCATACCTTTTTCGTTAGATCCGGAAAAAGGGAAAGTGGGGCCGGATATCTCCTATGCACCATTTAGGCACCCTAATCTTATGGTCAATATTCTAGGTGAACGTTTCATTAACGAAGAAGTGATGGGAAATCCCACATTTCTTGGAAATGCTGTATCCAGACAGAAGGGCGGTTGTGCCTTCGTAATACTCAATGAAGAAATCGTAAAGCACTACGAACAAAACGGGTTTGATTGGTTAAACATTATGAATCCTGTTGAAAAGGTAGAAAACCTTACCTCAATAATAGAGCAGGCCTGCCAGGAAAATGAACATATGTTTATGGCTGATTCCCTGGAGGAACTGTCCGATAAAACCGGAATTAACCTGGCTGCCCTTAAAAAGACTGTGGATGAATACAACAAAGTTTGCGAAACAGGCCGGGATGAGATCTTTTACAAAAACCCAAAATATCTCCGGCCAATCAAACAACCCAAATATTTTGCCGGAAGGTTTTATCCTACCGCATACGGAAGCCTAGGCGGAATAAAGATAAATTACAAAACTGAAGTTTTGACCGAAGACCACGAGGTTATCCCGGGACTATATGCCGCAGGCGTTGATGCTAATGCAATCTATGTCGACAGCTATGTTTTTATTTTGCCTGGCAATACCATGGCTTTCGCCTTAAACAGCGGCCGTATCGCCGGTGAAAATGCTGCAGAATATATAAAGTCTGTAAAATAAAGTAGAGGGATTGTTATTTTAGGATATACTGCTTCGGAAACTGGGGTAAATAAGTTAAGATTTGAGTTTTCGTATTATTTATACTGTTTTATGGATCGCGAAAATTGAAAGGAAGGTTATTATATAATGAAAAAACTTCTCGCATTTTCAGTTGGGAGAAAAAATGGCAATACGGAGACTTTCATCAAGCAAGCTCTTATGGCTGCAGAAGAAAAAGGAGTTGCGGTCGAGCTGATTAGATTACGAGATATGGAATTGATGCCGTGTAGTGCTTGTGATGGTTTTTGTCCGGCTCGAATTGATCCCAAAAAGTGTATACATAAAGACGACGGCCCTTTTCTTATTGAAAAATTCCTGGACTCAGATGGCGTAATTATCGGTGCTCCTGTATATTCAATTACACCTCCCAGCCTCTTTTTTACTCTTCGTGACAGAGTTTTTGGTCCTAAAATGGATGTGGGGTTGGTAAATCTTGGTCGTGAGCCTGAATTTGCAAAGGGTCGCTTCAGAGAGCGTCCCGGTGCACTGATTAGTGTCGGCGGTGCTCGCACGGAGCATTGGACCTCACTGGGAATGTGTAATCTTTATACAGCCACATTTTCCGCACAGATAAAAATAGTTGATATGATGAACGTGACACGCGTTGCCCATACCGGTGCCGCGGCCATGAGAGATGATTATTTGGAAAGAGCGAGAAATCTGGGACAAAATGTTGCCAATGCAATGCTCACCGGCAATTTCTCTTACAGTAAAAATGCACCCCAGGGCCTTTGTCCAAGCTGTCATCTAAATGATATTAGCTGGAAACCAGGAGAACAAAGCGTAGAATGTCTCGTCTGTGGCATCAAGGGTAATATCGTTATCAAGGATGGCAAGGTATCTGTTGAATGGCTTCCTGATGTTGATGCGCAGAACAGGCTGACAGTCGAAGGTAAAATTACACACCTGACAGAAATTGAGGATGAAAAGAAATATTATTATGGGCCGATTCAAGATGAAGCTCTATCCCGCCTTGAAAAATTTAAAGCATATAAGAGCTGTATCTTAAAGTCTCCTACCAAGGAAGCAAGAAAGGCTGAAAGGAGACAGAAACAATAATTTACCCAAAACAGGGGTTAACCGGCTTCTTTAAGATGGTGCGGAAAAGCTCCTAACTACCCTCTCCCCCCCCTTAGGGGGAGAGGGATTAACCGGCTTCTTTAAGATGGTGCGGAAAAGCCCTTATTATGCCGGCAAGAGCGATATGTGGAAAGGCCAAGCGTTTAATAGCAGAGCACAAGCCAATGTATTTTGCTTTTAAAAGTATTGAAGAGGAGGATATTTAATGGTGGATAGCAGGCCTGAAAAAATAAAAAAAGAAATACGCGAGTATGGGGGCGAAAGAATTGAAGTACTCTTTCGTAAAGCTGTACCGCCAGAAGAATCCAGAGATAAGTGTCCAGAGTTGTCTCCGGGTATTACTGTTGAAGACGGAATTATTATCGAGCGCGATGTTCCTGTTACGTTGCGCGATGGCACTATCATCTATACCGATATTTATCGTCCTGACGGCATCAGTAAAGTGCCTGCAATCGTAGCTTGGAGTCCCTATGGGAAGCATGAAGGCCATGTGGAACGAGTTATTCGGTCCATTCCCGGATTGACAAAGCCTTCTCCTATGGCAAAGCGGGAGGGACCTGATCCTGCATACTGGTGCAAACATGGGTATGCAGTGGCAAATCCCGATGTTCGCGGTGCCGGCAATTCACAAGGAGACATACGATTCTGGGGTACCGCTGATGGGCGGGACGGTTATGACTTTGTAGAATGGCTTGCCTCCAGGGATTGGTGCAATGGTAAGATTGCCTTCTCGGGAAATTCGTGGTTGGCTATTTCCCAGTGGTTTATCGCGGCGGAACAACCACCACACCTGGCTGCCATCGCCCCTTGGGAGGGGCATTCCGATATGTATCGTGATGACCTCTGCGCTGGAGGAATTATAGAGAATGGATTTAATGAAAGGTCTATAAAAGGAATGGTTGGCCCTAACTACGTTGAGGATACTGCTAGCATGATCTGTAAGTATCCATTTATGAACAGCTATTGGGAAGACAAGATCCCCTGCTTTGAAAAGATCGAAGTCCCCGCCTATGTAGTAGCAAGCTGGACCAACCCTATTCATACGTCTGGAACCTTCAGGGCGTTTCGTAAGATAGCATCTCGCGAAAAGTGGCTGCGTATTCACAACACGCAAGAGTGGTTTGATTACTATACTCCCGAAAATGTAGAAGATTTGCGACGCTTTTTCGACTACTATTTGAAGGGCATTGAGAACGGCTGGGATAAAACACCCAGGATACGGCTTTCCGTGCTGGACCCTGGAGGCAGGGATGTGATCAACCGTCCGGAGGATAAGTTTCCTCTGGAACGCACCCAGTATGTTAAGCTCTTCCTGGACGCTTCTACGGGGACACTTTCACCCAACCCGGTGGCGAAGCATTCTTTAGTTCGCTACAAGTCTGACGATAAAAAGGGACAGGCGATATTTACAATCAGGTTCAAAGAAGACACTGAATTGACCGGTTACATGAAGCTACGTTTATGGGTTGAGGCTGATAGGGGAGCAGATGATATGGATCTCTTTGTATATGTCGGGAAGCTTGACGAGCAGGGTAACCCTCTCCCGATCCAGGTGCTTGGCTTCCCTTGTTATGGTGCTGAGGGCTTAATCAGGGTTTCGCGCCGTGAACTTGATGAGGAGAGGTCTACTCCTTCTGAACCGTATCTTACCCATCGTCGCGAGCAACTTCTTAGCCCTAAAGAGATAGTTCCCGTCGAGATCGGAATTCGGCCCATGAGTATGCTTTGGCATAGCGGCCAGCAACTATGTGTCGTAATACAAGGCTACCCAAACCCGTCGTGGCTTGATGGGATTATAACTGGTAAAATGGCAGTTATTGACTACCAGCTTCGCAATCGTGGCGACCATATAATCCACACCGGGGGCAAATATGATTCTCATCTTCTAGTGCCGAAAATTCCCTAAAAAAATGGGTGAGGAAAAAAAGAATAAACTCTGCGAAAAGAAGTGTAAGACCAGTAAAAAGAATTATGAATAATAGAGCAGGGGAAAGAAGGGGAAAGAACTGCTGTAAAAATAGACGATGTCTTCTTAAAATTATTCCCCTATGGGCATCATGGCAAAAGGTGCGAATATGCCACCAGTATCTAGGAGACAGAGTTTACTGTTCAGCAGGCAATGAGGGACATCTTTTTTACTTAATTATCGAAAAAAGAAATAACCGTTAAGCAAACAATTCTATTTCTATCAGCAAAAACCAGATAATTGAAAGAATATACCAGCTTGATTTCTGCTATGGCAGTAATAATATGGCCGTCCTAACAGATTCAAAGGTGCGGGAAAAAAGAAAAATAAATGCTATAGGGGAAGGGATGTAAATCATGGAAGGATTTACAAGGGAAAGGAGCAACCTTGTACCCATATTACAAATGGCACAAGAGAAAGAAAAGTATCTGACACCCGAAAGATTAAAAGAAATCAGCCATTTTTTAAATCTATCCGAAAATGATATTTATAGTACTGCCAGCTTCTACGCCGAGTTTCGCTTCACCAGTCCCGGCGAGCATATTATCAAAGTTTGTGACTGTCCTGCTTGTCATGTTAAGGGCAGTGAAAACATTCTTCATTTTTTTCAGTATCAACTAAATATCAAGCCAGGTCAAACAACAAATAATCTACGGTTCAGCTTGGAGAAGGTTGTTGGCTGTTTTAGCCATTCCACTCTTTCGCCAGTAGTGATGATTGATCGGGATCTTTACGTAAAAATGACACCAGCAAAAGCCCAAGAAGTACTGAGACGATATAACTGACATGAGAATGGAGGCTGTAAAAATGACCTTTGAGGAATTACAGCGCAATGCATTAGCAGAGTGGAATGATCTGGAAAACAGCGAAATACCGCGTATCTACATCAGCACTGCCACATGTGGCCGTTCCTCAGGCGCTCTACAAGTTCTTGAGCAACTTAATACTGAACTGCAGCGGAAAAATATAAAAGCACATGTGTTTGAGGTGGGACGTATCGGCAGTTGTTATCTTGAACCTTTAATCTATATTGCCAAGCATGGCCGTCCGCGTATCTGCTATAGCCGGGTTACACCGGCGATTGTTACGCAACTTGTAACAGATTACTTGATTAATGATAATCCAAGGCCCGATTTGGCCCTTTGCAGCATGGGCGAAGGTGAAATTGAAGGCATTTCCCATATATCCAAACTGCCTATGTTCGAACCACAAGTAAGAATAGCACTACGCAATTGTGGTTACATTGACCCTGAGAATATCAATCACTATATTGCTAATGGCGGCTACAGCGGCTTGGATAGGGCGCTAAAGATGACCCCCGGGGAGGTAATTGAAGAGGTTAGAAGATCTGGGCTAAGAGGCCGAGGGAGTGAAGGCTTCCCTACAGGAACCAAATGGAGTCTTTGCCGAGATGCATTTGGTAGCGAAAAATACTTAGTATGTAACGCTGTCGACTGCGATCCGGCAGCCTACCCAATCCGGTCTTTACTGGAAGGTGATCCCCATTCGGTTTTAGAGGGGATGCTTATCGCTGCTTATGCTATTGGAGCTAACTATGGATATATCTTTATTGATGCTCAAAATACTTTATCCATTTCCAGAGTTAAAACTGCCCTAATGCAAATGGAGAGTAACGGGCTTTTAGGTAAAAATATACTCGATTCTGGGTTTAGTTTTCAATTAGAGCTCAAAACGGGGGCTTATAGCTTTATCTATGTAGAAGAGACTGCTTTGTTGAGGGCTTTGGAGGGTAGACGCCCCATGCCTTCTCCTCACCCATCTTGGTCTGTTTCTGCAGGTCTGGAAGGCAAACCGACTGTTATCAATAATGCAGAGACCCTGGCCAGTGTATCTGCTATTTTACAAAAAAATGCAGACTGGTACGCCGGTTATGGCACCGAGCGGAGTAAGGGAACCAAAATATTCACCCTAGCCGGAAAGTTAGCCCATACCGGATTTATTGAAATTCCTATGGGTATCCCTCTTAGTCAGATAATTAATGACATCGGTGGTGGTATTCCGGATAACAAGGGTCTTAAGGGAGCACTGGTAGGCGGCCCATCGGGAGGCTTTTTATCGGCCGGTGCCCTGAATAACCCCGTTGACTATGAAAATTTGGCCTCCGCAGGTGCCCTAATAGGATCCGGGGGGATCATTGTTGCCGATAACGATACCTGTATCGTTGACATGGCCAAAAATTGCATTTCCTTTATCCAGGCTGCATCATGCGGCAAGTGTGTTTTGTGCCGTGAAGGAACCATGCAAATGTTTGAAATTTTAACAGACATCACTGAGGGCAGGGGTAAAACTGATGACCTAGACCTGCTTTTTCAGTTGGGCGAGGTCCTTAAAGCGAGTTTTCCAGATTGTGCCTTGGGCCAGACAGCTCCCAATCCAGTGTTAACCACTATTCAGCACTTCCGGACTGAAAATCTGGCACATATCAAAAGAAAGTCATGCCCGGCCAAGGTTTGCCCAAAATATATTTCTTTCTATATTATTCCTGAAAAATGCCAGGGCTGTCTTGCATGCATAGAGCATTGCCCAACAGGTGCCATTACAGGCAATAAGAAGATGATTCATGTCATAGACCAGGAGAAGTGTATCAAATGTGGGATTTGCTTTGATGTATGTTCTTCTCAATATGAGGCAGTGGCTAAAGCCAGCGGTATATTACCGAAAACACCCGATGAACCAATCCCTGTTGGAAGCTGGGTAGAAAGTCGTTAAAAGGGGGGTACATTTTGAGTACAATTTCACTGACTGTCGATGGACAAGTGGTTAAAACTGAAAAAGGAAAAACCGTACTGGAAGCCGCATTAGAAGCAGGGATATACATCCCCCATCTCTGTTATCATCCCGACCTGTTACCTGCTGGAGCTTGCAGGTTATGTGTTGTCGAGATCGAAGGAATGGGGATAGTAACTTCATGCACTACATCGGCTGAAGAGGGAATGGTAGTAAAGACCAGGACGCCTCAGCTTGATATGATCCGTTATATTGCTATAGAGTTGATTGTTGCTATTCATCCTCCTGATTGCACCAGTTGCCCCAAGTACCTTAATTGTGAATTACAATCACTTTTTCAATATCTGGGGGTTACCGAGCCACGTTTCAAAAGGCGGACGAAAGCCTATTCTGCAAACTTAAGCAATGCGCTGTTACTGCATGATTCTGCCAGGTGTGTTCTCTGCGGAAGATGTGTCCGGGCTTGTTATGAACTACGTGGGGTGGGAGTGCTCTCTCCTATTAAAAGAGATAACGAGATGTATATAGGTACCGCCTTCAATCATTCCTTGGCTGAAGCCGGTTGCAGATTTTGTGGTGCTTGTATAGAAGTTTGCCCTACCGGGGCTCTGCGGGACCAAGAGGGATTATTCAAATCAGGCAAAAGTCGTAAAGCAGAACTTGTCCCCTGTATGTATACCTGTCCCGCCGAAATAGATATACCTCGTTATATTCGTTTTATACGTAATAAGAATTATTCGGCAGCAGCAGCGGTAATCAGAGAAAAAGTACCTTTTCCCTTAGTTCTGGGTTATGTCTGTAGTCATCCATGTGAAGCTGCTTGCCGCCGCGGCAAAGTGAATGAATCTATCTCAATTAAAGAGCTAAAGCGCTTTACTTTAGAAAATAGCGAAGGGCAACAGAATAAAAACTTACGGAAAGTACCGCAAACGGGCAAGCATGTAGCTATAGTAGGATCAGGCCCGGCCGGACTTACGGCGGCATATTACCTGGCAAAAAAAGGCCACAGTGTTACGGTATTTGAAGCTCTACCGCTTCCTGGCGGAATGATGCGAGTGGGCATACCGAAATATCGACTGCCCAGAGAAGTACTCGACGAAGAAATTAAGCAGATTGAAAACATGGGTGTAGTAATAAGGACGAATGTCAAGGTTAACTCACTGGAAAGTCTTTTCCAAGAGGGATATGATGCTATACTGGTAGCTGTCGGCGCACATCAGGGTAAAAAGCTACCTATTCCTGGAGCTGATCTTAACGGGGTACTAGTTAATATTTCCTTTTTAAGGGAAGTAAATCTGGGTAAAAACGTAGAGATAGGTAAAAGAGTTTTAGTCCTTGGTGGCGGTAACGTTGCCTTCGATTGTGCCCGTGTTGCTCGCCGATTGGGCGCTGAGGAAATCCGGATTGCTTGTTTGGAATCCAGGGACAAGATGCCTGCTGACAAGGAAGAGATAGAACAAGGTGAAGAAGAGGGTATTATCATCCACTCTTCCTGTACCTTTACCCGAGTTATAAGTGACGGGGGACACGTTACCGGCGTGGAGTGCCTTAATGTACGATCCTTTGCGTTTGACGAGGAGGGAAGAGCCCAAATTGAAACCGTAGAAGGTTCGCAACACATTATACCGGCAGACACTGTCATTTTTGCCACTGGTCAGTCTCCGGAGGTTCCCGTCGGGTTTAATTTAACAACAGGACGGGGCAACAGGATTCAGGTTGACCCGGATACCCTCACCACCAATAGAGAAGGTATCTTTGCCGCTGGCGATGCCGTGACAGGAACTGATTCGGTCATTAAGGCAATTGCTATGGGGAGAAAGGCCGCCATCGCTATAGATAAATATCTGGGGGGGAACGGGAATATTGATGAGGAGCTAGCACCGGTTGAAGAGCCTGTGCCCTGGCTGGGCCGCGTAGAAAATTTTGCCTTTCAACAACGTTGTAAAACAGAGTATACGCCGGCAGAAGAGCGAAGAGGCAACTTTAACCGGATAGACCAGGGTTATAATGAAGAGACAGCACTTAAAGAATCTCAAAGGTGCCTGCAATGTGACCTCCGACTTAATATTTCACCAATAAAGTTCTGGAGCGATTATTTATTCCGAAAGAAAAGTAATTGATTTTTCACAGTCTATTAACTGGCATTCGACACCCTAAATCAAAAATGCACCAATTAATTTATATAAAATAATCGCTTTGTTCTTTGACATCGAGATAGATATCAGGCGAGAAACCGGCCAGGCCGAGCACCCTGGGCACCTTAAAACGGCTGCCGAAAGCGCGGCGGTTGGGATCGTCGGTGGTCATAGTCATGACCCTCTCCATGCTTTCGAGGATCTTTTTGGCTGTGGGGGTAAAAGTTTTAACCTTGCCGGGAATGAGTAGCGGCTCAGTCTCAGATTTCATGGCCTCGCGCACCCGTCTCTCCAGCAGGTTAAAGATGAGCATGGCCATGAGCAGCACGTAGGCCAAAGCCTCGACGCGCTCCGGCTTCTTTAAGAAAATCGGGCCAACAAAGAGCGGATCTTTTAAAAACTTAAAAGAAGTCTCTACGTTGTTCTGGGATTTGTACTGCTTGAGCACCTCATGAGCAATGTAGCTTTGCTCGAGATTGGTGATCAACACAAAACAACTCAGGCGCTCTTTGGTTCTTTCAACTAACTCCTGGTCAAGTGAAGCCTCGAATTCGAGGCGATAAACCGTGGTAGTAGAGCTGTTCTTGCCGGGCCGGCCGGGCTTTCTTTTCGCTTCGGAGACAACCCGGCCTGTAATTAAAAAGTGCTCGTCTTTGTGTTCTTTGATAAATTGGGCACAGGCCGCTTCGGCATCGGGAGCACAGGCGTAGGTTTCCTTCATCTTAGCTTTAATCTCTTTATCCAGGGCACTATTTGTCTTAGCCAGCTTTTTCTCCAGCGACCGGGCCTTGCGCCCGTCTAGCTTGGAGGAATAGACTACCAGGAAGCGGTACTGCTCACCTTTAATGCTGCCGGAAAGTTCCCGGCAGCGGTAGGTTGCGGCGTCCTTGCGGCTTGAGAAACATCCGAGCTCGGTAAAATTATTCTCCGCCCAGGCCCTGTCTTTGAGCTCTTCCTCTAAAGAGAAGTTACCCGGCAGCCTGGAGATGAACTTTAAGTTGTGTTTTTTCAGTTTCTTTAAGCTGGCCTCGGTCACCAGGGCTGAATCGGCTACGTATATAACATTGGACAGCACCTCCGGGGTCAGCGTGGAGGCCAGCTTTTCGATATATTCAAAGTTCCAGGTCTTATCGCTTAAGTTGCCGCTGTTGACCTCGGCCGCCACCGGAATCTTGTCTTCAGTGACGCTTAAGCCGTAGAGGAACTGTTTAAGATCGGGCCGCTTATCCTTGCTGAGGCCAAAAGTGATGAAGAAGTCGGGATCAGTAGCCTCTGCGTACTCGTAATCACCGTGCACTGAAATTGAGGTGGTGTCGCTGTAGAGGTACTTTAAGACAATTTGCTCGTGGCAGATCGCCCTTAAGCACAGGGTAGAGAAAACTTCATGGGGGCCCCGCTCCGCTAATTTATCTAAAGCGTGGGCCAGGTTGTAGTCAGTCAGGTTTTCTAAGCTAATGCCCCGGCCGAAGAGATTCTCAAGGTCCATATGCTCGTAGGATTCATCAATGCGGTACAAAGGTCTTTTACGGCCGAAGATGTTGATCACCAGCGCTTTGATGCGCTCGCCCGGCGACATGCGGCACTGGGCCTCGTCCCACCGGACCATCTCGTCAATGGTCCGGCCAATCTTGAGCTCATCGTAGAGGGCAGATATTAATGCAGCCGGGCCGCTGTGGAATATCTCGGGCACACTCATCCCTCCCGTATTTATCTTACTACGGGTGGGTAAAAAGTACAAGTAAATATATGTTAATATACGTTTTTTATGTGATAATTTTTCTGATCTGGTAAGCTAATTCATTATTAGGCGAAATGGAAATATTTTGGGTGTTGAATGCAAGATAAAAGTTGCTGCTGTGTTGTTTGAGGTGTAGCGGCAGGCCAAT
>LSQX01152978.1_pt1 | contig 16284 bp, 9 predicted proteins | sample 654561 | NCBI WGS metagenome assembly LSQX01 (sample SAMN04489861, study PRJNA283612) | anaerobic digester metagenome | isolation source: 4 biogas reactors fed with cattle manure at either 37C or 55C with and... | place: Denmark: Kongens Lyngby | collected 2014 | reverse complement strand
TACAACTACTACTTCACTGCCAGTGACGGTACGCGCATAACCCTATTCCCGAATCGGCCGGGCATATCTGACATGCCGGGTGCTTCGAGCACCCGTGACCCCGGTCACTACAGCGTCGCCAACATGCTAGGCCAGTACGGTGTGCCGACCAGCAACGAAGGTGAGAAATACTACTGGTTCCGTGTCAACCGGGCGCCACAACTGAGCAACCAGTCAGTCTCACCCGCAGCCGGCGGTACAGGCCAGAACTACAAGTTTGAGGTCACCTACCAAGACACAGACGGCGCTGTGCTCAATGCCAGCCCCAAAGGTGACCGACCTTTCCTCTCGAAAATTCACCTCGATCTCTTCGGCCAGGAGCTGGGCACGACCGAAGTAGCTACGGTAGCGTCCCCAACATCACTGACTTATTCAACCAGTAGCACCCAACTTTACCCCAATGGTAGCCTGACCAGCGGATCCATTCCGTACTCGCTGACGATGCTCACTGGCGCGGCAGCCGGGATGACTTACAGTATAGTCGGTAATACCGGAGCCTCCATTACTTTGGCAGCCGGCACCAACCTGTCCACCGACGGCGTGGCATCAGGCGACAAGTTCCGGATTGCTCAGTGGTTTACCGGGACGATGACTCAGGCCGATCCTACGGCGACGGATTATTCGGCTGGTGTCGTTTACCAGTTCGATACAGCCACAAATGTGGAACTGCGTCCGGGCGTACACCGATACTATTTCGAGTTCACCGATGATTGGGGCAGCTGGCTGTTCCCTGGTGACGCCAATGTTAAAGTCGAAGGGCAGACAGTGCGTTATCCTAACAGCCAGAACTCCTATTTCACCGGGCCGGAAGTCCGTGACAACACGCCTCCGATACTCCGTGACTTCCGCTTTAGCCCGCGGAACAAAGAGGCTGGAGAGCCCGACGGCACCACCGCAACTGAATTTGTGTTCTATGTTACCTACGAGGATTACGACAACGACCCACCTAGTTACATACGTCTTGGTATAGACGGTACTCCCAACGCTCCTGCCATAGTCCTGAACATGGTTCCCGATACGCCAGAGGGAGGCACCCCGGATGAGATTTATACGGACGGGTCGATCTACAAATCCCAACCCGTGCAACTCTCCGAGGGCCAGCATGTGTTCTATGGCCAGACTTCCGACGGTAAGGCGCGCTTCCCGGCCACCACGCCTGGCTCCCCGCCCTACTATAGCGGGCCAGAGGATCCGGACAATCCGGGTAGCTACCTGACCTCTGTGGTGGGCCCGTTGGTGGTCGGAAACATAGCCCCAACGCTGAGCTTTCCCGCCGATGACGACGGTAGCTCCAACGTAATCCCAGGGGACCCGACCAGCCCCATGGACCCGCCAGGCCTGCAGCCCAACGTGGGACGTACCAATACGACATATACCTACCGCGTCCTGTACACTTCGCCGGTGGACTTCGGTGGTGTCATGGGCAACCCGCCGGAATTCGTCCGCGTGTTCATAAACGGCGTAGGTCACGACATGACGCAGGTAGATCCTGACGCACATGACTATACTCAGGGCGTATTGTTTGAGTACACAGTGGCCACTCTCCCGGCCGCCGCCTCACATACTTACTTCTTCCTCGCCTCGGATGGCCTCGATCATGGCAGGCTGCCCGAGACCGGCGTGGCACCAGATCGCTACGATGGCCCGCTGGTACTGGCGCCGCCACGAGCCCCGCTGAACTTGTTGGCCCAGGATACTCCTAATGACCACGGCCATTCGGTGAGTCTAGAGTTCTACGGTAGCCCCGACGATGGGGGACGCGAGTACGATGTGGCAGGCTACAACGTTTATCGCACCGAGACTGCCGGTGATTATCCTGACACGCCAGTGCTGACTATCCCAGCGACGGCTGCGCCTGCTTACGACGGAAAGGACCAAGCGCCCGCTTCCGTCATACCGCCGGAAAACGGCACTCCGTACTATTACGTGGTTAGGGCTTTTGTGGACGCCTGGGGAATGCTACTCGAGTCCGACCCGACCAACGAGGCGGGTCCAGTGCGCCCCCGCGACAATATCGCCCCACAGCCGCCTACAAACGTGGCTGCCAGCAACCCAGGCACTGGAAGTGTGTTGGACATCACTTGGACTGTGTCGCCTGACGATCCGGCTGACGGTTCCGGAGCCGACGACGTAGCCGAGTATCGCGTCTACCGGCGTCTGGCAACTGACCCCGTCTTTGGCTCGACGCCCGTGGGATCGGTGGCCGCAGGTGAGACGCAATTCCACGACTCAACTGTCACTGATGGACAGGCCTACCACTACATGGTTCGCGCCTACGATGGAACCCAGGAAAGTGCCAACTCAAACATAGCCGGGCCAGCAGTTGCTGGCGACGCTACTCCGCCGATAATATCTGACTTGACGCCGAATCCGGGCGCCACTGGAGTGGCCCTTGACGCAACTATCAGCGCAACCGTCGAAGATAGCGGTGCTGGTGTCGACGAGGCAACTGTTATCCTGACGGTCACAGTAAACGGAGCACCTTTCGCCGGTGCAACCTCAGTTATCGGGACCCCACAGAGCTATGCTGTTACGTTTACTCCGGATGAGCCGTTTGCGTGGAATGCGAAAGTTGACGTGGAGCTTACAGCCTCCGACTTGGCGAATAACAACGTGGCGGCAACGTGGAGTTTCCACGTGCTGGCCGACACGACCGCGCCCCAAATCACGCCGGTGTCACCACAAGACGGCGACGATGCAGTAGGCTCTGACAGCCTTATCGAATTCACAGTCGAGGATGCTACGTCAGGCGTGGCCGACAGCTCTATCGTGGTCACGGTGGCCGCCAACGGCAACCCTGTGCCGGGTACTGCCAACGTCACAGGAACTCCGCAGCGCTATGAAGTGGTGTTCACCCCTGACGACCCGATTGCATGGGATTCAGACGTCACTGTTGAAGTGTATGCCGCCGATATCGCTGGTAACAACGCTACGCACGTGTGGGCCTTTACGGTTCGCGACGTCGCAGGCCCGCAAGTGGGGCGCCTGTGGCCCGCACCTGGAGCAGTCGCTGTCAGCCACGAGGCGAAGGTGCGCTTCACTGTAGAGGACGTCGGAATAGGTGTGGATCGCGCCTCCATTCAGGCAGCAATCAGTGTCGATGGAACCACCATACCGAACATAGCTACCATAACAGGGACTCCTGCTCGGTACAACGTAGAGTGCGCACCGGAGCAACCTTTCCCGTGGAACTCACAGGTAGATGTCACGGTGACTGCAACTGACTTGTCGGGGAACACGGTTTCTCGCACTTGGAGCTTCTCGGTAGGTCTGGATGAAGTTGCACCTCAAGTCACCCGCCTCTTCCCTGGCGATGGCGCGACCTCTGTTGCGCCCGCCGCGGCGATTAGCTTCCACCTGACTGATGATGCGTCGGGGGTAGATGTCAGCATCATAGATGGCAAGATTGATGTAGCGAACAGTCAGCTTATGATACTTGTCGATGGGCAAGATGTGACAGATGACGTTCAGGCCAGGGAGGTCAATGGAAAGCTGGATCTGGCGTGTACGTACAGTCCGGCAAGCGGCATGCAGTTCAACCGCACCTACATCGTAGTGGTCACTGTCAACGACATTGCGGGCAACAGCTCTGGTGACGTGCAGTGGAGCTTTGACACCCGCACCGATACGACCGCACCTGTCATCGATCAACGTAGCCCGGCGCCTGATGAGACTTACGTGCCCGTCGACAGCAACGTCAGCATGCGAATCACGGACACTGAGTCCGGAGTATTCGCCGACCGCATTCGCATGTGGGTGGATGGCACTGAAGTCAGTCAGGAGCTGTCGAAGACCCGTGACGGTAGCAGTGTCCTTGTCAACTATGCACCATCAACTGACTTCGACTTTGACCGCACAGTCAGGATACGGGTCTACACTGAGGACCGAGTCGGCAACTCGACCCAGCAGACCCACAGCTTCACCACTGCCCCGGTAGAGACATTTGCCGCCGCCGGAAGCGTCTTGACAGCAGACGGCCGCCCGATTGCTGGTGTAAACATCACTGTGGATGGCCGCACCGTCATGACGGATGGCAACGGCGCATACCAGATACTCGATCTGCCAGCCGGCAGCTACACTGTCACGGCTTCGCGTGACCTGTGGAGCTTTGAGCCGGCATCTCGCCAGGTGGTCCTCGGGCCGGACGATGCAACTGGTGTCAATTTCACGGGCGCCCCGGTAACCTTCGAGATTAGCGGACGCGTCGTTGACCGCGCCGGCGCTGGCGTTGCGGGTGTCACGGTTGCGTGGGGCCACGGCAGTGTCCAAACCGACGTAGATGGCCGTTACACCATCGATGGCCTGTCACCGGGCCATTACACCGTCACACCATCGCTGGAGTACCATCACTTCGACCCGGTGAACCGGGCGATAGAGCTCTCCAACGGTAACGTGTCGAGTATCAACTTCACAGCAATTGCGGATACCTTCAGCATCTCAGGTAGCATTAGAGACGGCAGAGGCCAGCCTCTGCAAGGCGTCGAGGTTCGGTGTGCCGCTGCAGTTGCGGTCACGAACGCCGAGGGCCGCTACACACTAAGCAACGTGCCGATGGGTTCACACACAGTGCTTGCGTCTCTCAGCGGTTACAAGATGCTACCGACGAGCCGCGAGATTGACCTGCCTCCGGATTACACGGATGCCGACTTTACTGGTCATGCGACCATGTCGACAACCTTCCCGGCTGGCATAAGCATGGTTGCGGTGCCAGGCACGCCAGCAACAGTGCCTGGAACCGACCTCAGTGATAATCCCGTCGACGTCTTCGGCACTCAGAGAGTCGTGCGCTGGGATCCGACCGCTACACCCGCGATCTACCGCCGTGGGGCTGAGTGGGGCAGTACCGACTTGATGAGAGTCCGTCCTGGTTTTGGATATTTCCTCCGATATGACAATGCCACTGTGCTGCAGATTCCTGGTAGCATGGCCGATCCGAGCCGCTCGGTCAGCATCCCGCTGGGCCTGGGATGGAACATGATCGGCAACCCATTTGCCAATCCGACGGCGTTTGCTGACTTCCGCACCAGTACACCAGACGGAGTCCGGCCGTACGCCTTCGTCTACAACAGTGTGACTGGCAGTTACGAGATGATCTCGTCGCGGCCGGCGGTTCACGCTGCCCGTAGCAGTCTGCAGCCATGGGAGGGCGCCTGGGTGCTATGCGTGACTGGCGGCTCATCCCTGGACGTAAGCGCCTCGACTGGAACCGCCGCTGCCGCTACTCCGGAAGCTGTACAGATTGGCAGCGGCTATCTGGTGCCGATAGTGGCGACTGCCGCTGGACGTAGCGATACATCTAGCGTTGCCGGGGTTATACCTGGTGCGGGCAGGGAACACACTGTTCCCAATCCGCCAACGGCCCCTGCTACTGTGGACCTATACTTTGTCAACAGTACGGGTGAGATGCTTGCCCGTGATATCCGTGACGATGCGGGCAGCGCCCAAAGCTATGACTTCATAGTGGCCTGCGGCGTAGGCCCAACAGACGTGTCAGTTGCACTCCCAGATCTAAGCAGTGTCCCCCAGCAGTATGAGGTGATACTGACTGATGTGACGGCCAATCGCAGCGTTTACGCGCGCACCGTCTCGGCTTATACATATCGGGCCGCCGAGGCCGAAAGCATCCGTGAGTTCCGTCTGGAAGTGCGCCCGCGGACGGCTGCCAGTCTAACCGTATCGGCCGCAGGAGTTGCCCAGCAGGGTGACAGCAGCGTACTCACTTACTCAGTGTCGCAGGCGTGCAAGATTGGCGTCAGCGTGCGAAACATCGCTGGTCGATCGGTGCGAACGTTGGTGTTGGATCAACCGGTCGGTCCTGGTCTGCAGACGCAGAGTTGGAACCTGCGGAACGATGCCGGCGCTCGTGTGCCTGCCGGAACATATCTAATTGAAGTACAGGCCACATCTGAAGATGGTCAGCAGGCACGGGCCATCTCGCGTGTCAATCTCAGCAGATAAATATGGCGGATAGCTGCTGCGGTGATATCAAGCACCTGCAGTACCGTACAAATCGAGGAGTGAGCTGAACATGCGCAGGATGGCTTTGTTGGCCACAATTGCCGGAGTATTGCTAGTGTTGACTGCCATCACCGGATGCGGTGGTGGGAGCGGTACGCCAGTACTCCCAGCCAACACGGGCATAGTCGCAGGACAGATATTCGACTTCACCACCGACCGGCCGCTCGGCGGTGTGAAGGTGACCGTACGATACACGGATATCGTCAACGGACGACAGCAGACTGTGGAGAAGAGTGCACAGTCAGACGCAAACGGCAACTTCCGCGTTACAGGTGTGACTGAGGGCCGCGATCGCCAGATCCTTTTCACGCCCCCGGAGTGGTTATCTGTGCCGCCATCGAGCCCCGTCTATGTAGACGTCATTGCCGGGCAGACTACCACGCTGCCCTCGCCTGTGAGGCTCATTCCTGCTGACGAATTGCCGCCGGCGCGTCCTAGTCTATAGTAACACTGTTACACCTAAATTCGTGGTTACTCGACGCCGCCCGTAGAGCCCTGCGGGCGGCGTTCTGACTGAGAGTGAGCTATCTATGATCCATGGTCTGAGATCTCGTCCCCGTGGCGCTGTACAAGTGCTGCTATTTCTCATGCTTCTGGCGTCTGCTTGCTCATGTATGGGTGCTGAGTGGCCGATGTATCGTGGAGACGTTAACCGCAGTGGGGTAGCGGATGGCCTGAGCAGTAGCGTCTTGCGAGTTGCATGGAAGACGAAGCTGTCGCTTAGCGTCGATTCTTCGCCGTCGGTTGCCAATGGGCGGGTTTATGTTGGCAGTGACGATGGTGCGCTGTCATGTCTTAGTGCACAAGACGGCGAGTTGTTGTGGAGAGTGAGTACAGGAGGCGCTATAGTCTCTTCGCCAGCGATCGCCCATGGCGTGGCCTGTGTCGGTTCTGCGGATCGCTGTGTGTATGGTTTCGCTGCAGACAGTGGCGATCGACTGTGGTGTGTTCAGACGCGCCGCCCGATTGTCGCCTCACCACTTATACTCGGAGGTAGAGCATTCATCGGTTCGCTTGATGGCAGCTTCCGATGCTTGCAGGTGGCCAGTGGTGATGTCGTGTGGGTGCACCAGGGTGGCCCTATCAGCGCTAGTGCCGCCTCTGATGGCGAAAGTCTTGTCTATTGCGGTGATGAGGCCGGCAATCTTTGGGCGCGCCGGGTTGAAGACGGGAAGTTAGTTTGGCAAGTCGAACTCCAGGGGGCCGTGGTACGTGCTGCAGCTGTCGCGGGAGATGTGGTCGTTGCCGGAGTTATGGCACCTTCTGCGTTACGTGCCCCACGCATCGGGCATGTGGTGGCAGTTGACCGGGCCAGCGGCAGGCAAGTGTGGGCCAAGCAGGGGCAATCGTCGGTGTTGCATAGCCCAATCGCTGACGCGGCCACCGTCTTCTATAGCGCGGTGAGCGGGTACACCTCATCTACGGAGATGTTTGCCGTCGGGCTGCGCGATGGTGCTGAACGGTGGAAGACGCGTCTGGGCGGAGTCGCGGACAGTTCTCCCGCGTTGGCCGGTGACTTGCTACTATTTGGGCTTCATGATTCGCATTTCCACGTAGTAGACAGCCGCGACGGCCGGCTTGTGCAGCGCATCCCTATCGGTGCCAAGATTTTCAGCTCTCCGGCTGTGGTAAGCGACAGGGTATATTTTGGCGCCAGCGATGGCTATCTGTACTGCCTCGAACCCGAGAACGCAGCGTTGACGGGCGGCCCCACGCTTGCCGCCGCAGAGTCGGAGTTGTAGGCGGCCCGGCTCACTTACCGATGCAAAATTCGGCGAAAATCTGATCGAGTATCTGGTCGGGGATGAAGTGGCCGACGATTTCGTCGAGATGGGCTACTGCTTCGCGGAGGTCCACGGCGATGTACTCTTCGGTATAGCCACTGCTCACTGTGTCTGCAGCCTGCTCTAAAGCGTCCGCAGCGTACTGCAGTGCCGTCTTGTGTCGGACGTTAGTGACGAGCGTATCGGTGGCGTCACTGCTGCCGCCAGCCCACACCATTTCACTGATAGCCTGCTCCAATTCTGCCAGATGAGTCCTGTTGCGGGCCGATATCCATACCTGTTGTGCCTGGGAACATGCCGCCATGGTATCGGGATCAACCTGTGTCGGCAGGTCTTCTTTGTTCATGACTATGATCGTGGGGGTGGGTGTTCGTCTGAGTAGCTCTTCATCCTCGGGTGTCAGTGGCCGCGAGGTGTCGATGACCAGTAGGATGAGATCTGCGTCAGCCATGGCCTGTTCACTGCGCCGGACACCTTCCGCCTCCACCACGCTGTCGGTCGCACGCAGCCCTGCCGTGTCCAGCAAGCGAACCGGTATGCCGCCTATGCTTCGGCTTTCTTCGATAACATCGCGTGTTGTGCCCGGAATCGGAGTGACGATTGCCCGGTCCGACTGAAGCAGGGCATTCAACAGGCTTGATTTGCCTACGTTTGGCCGGCCGATAATCGCTACCTGCAGGCCTTCGCGCAGCAGCCTCCCGTGTTCGGCGGTTGCGAGCAGGTCCTGTATTTGACTGTGCAGGTCGGCTATGGCCTGCCCTATCTGGGATGAGTCTGCGAGCTTCAGTTGCTCATCGGGGAAATCGACAGCAGCTTCGACGCGTGCCAGCAGCGACATGATAGCATCGCGCAAGCCGTTTACTGCCGCCGAGAGCTGGCCACTTAGTTGGGCTATGGCCGCCTTGCTGCTGTGCTCGGTCTGGGCGTTGATGACATCGGCTACTGCTTCGGCCTGTGCAAGGTCGATACGACCGAAGTAGTAGGCACGCTTGGTGAACTCGCCGGGGTCTGCCAGCCGCGCCCCATGTCGAATAACCAACTCCAATGTGTAGCGCAGTGGTACTATGCCGCCGTGGCAGTTGACTTCCACGATGTCCTGGGTAGTGTACGTGTTAGGTGCGCGCATCACCGTCAGCAGCACTTCGTCCACGATTTGCTCACCGTCTATGACATGGCCATAGCATACCGTGAATGTGGCCTGGCTTTCCGGACTGCGTCGAGGATTGGCCGGACGAAAAATGTCGGTCGCGATCTCCACTGCTGACGGTCCGCTCAAGCGTACGATGCCAATTCCACTCCGGCCTGGCGGAGTCGATATCGCTGCGATAGTGTCTTCAAATCGTGTGATGGTCATGTACGCTTATTTTGCCGTTTATGACTGCATTTTGCAAGCTCGGGTTACCAATCGTGGCCAATTGTAGCTCATCGTGGGGGGGAGCGCACGACGAACTGTTGCCCAAGTGGGTGATACCGGTGTCAGACTGTTAGGGAGCGAGCATCAGTACGTCAACCACTGTGCGATACGATTAACTTGCGCGCATTTCCTGTCCAATCCCACACGAGCCCAATGCGCTGGATCTGCATATGCCCGACGATTTTAACGTGATTACGTACGGTGCTTCATGCGGTCTGTTGTATCTGCATCGGACAGGTGTGCATACGTAACCGCACGCGTTGTAGAGGCAGCAGAAATATGGCGGACCTACCGTGTAGCTGTTCCGGTCTCAGAAGCACTTTCGGCGGTGCTGCTTTTGTGATGCAGGGTAGCCGATTGCAGGTCTATGGCGACATGCTGCAGAATATAGCGGAATACATGTCGCGGACCGCAGCATGTTGCCGCTATCTAAGCAGATTCTGCGGGAAAGGATATCATTCATATGCGCAAACTGACGCCAAATCAACTGCGGAACAAGTGCAACCCAGCTGCACTGAAGTTCGAGGACACCAGTGAGCTGACCGCTCTGCCCGGTCCAATCGGCCAGCGACGCGCTGTCGATTCCGTGGACTTTGCAGCTAACATCAGTAGTGATGGCTATAACGTGTATGTCATGGGGCAAGTGGGTACTGGTCGCTCTGCACTCACTCGGGAGCTGCTGCAAAAGCGGGCTGCTCGAGAAACTGTGCCCGATGACTGGTGCTATGTCTACAACTTCGCCTCACCCCGGTTGCCCAAAGCTATTAGCTTGCCGGCTGGAGAGGGCACTGTCTGGCAGAGCGCTATGGAGAAGATCATAGCGGAATTGGGTAGCCAGTTGCTGTATGCCTTCGAAAGTGAACAGTATAACGACAAACGTGACGACATCGTACGCACTTTTCGTGAGCAGCGTAACCGTGAACTGCAGGAGTTTGAGCGTGATGTAGAGGCTGCCGAATTCACCCTGGGACGCTCGCCTGCTGGTCTAATCGTGGCGCCTGCCGCCGATGGCGAAGTCATGGATCCGCAGCAGTACCGTGAGCTACCCGAAGAGCGGCGGGAAGAGCTGGAGCAGAAGCGGCAGGAACTGCAAAACCGCCTGGCTGAAATCATGCGTCGGGGGCAGCGTGAAGAGCGCCAGACCCGGCAGTTGGTCCAGGAGCTTGATCGCGATATTGCGCGTCAGGTCATCGAACCGCTACTGGAAGACATCCGTAAACAATACCGTAGCTACCCGATGGTACTGGAGCATCTCGACGCGATTCAAGAGGATTTTTTGGAGAACATCGGCGCGGCGCGCCAGTCGGCCGAAGACGGCGACGAACACACCCGTGCTATGGGGCCAACGGGTATGGCCAGCGGCGCGATGCCCGTGATAGAGCGCTATCGGGTTAACGTCTTGACTACCCGCGCAAACAAGACTGGTGCTCCAGTGGTATTCGAAACCAACCCTACCATCGAAGCGCTGACTGGCGAGGTGGAATACCAAACCCAGATGGGAGCATTGGTCACTGATTTCACCATGATCAAGGCCGGCGCGCTGCACAAAGCCAATGGAGGCTATCTGGTGGTCGAGGCTCATCAGGTGCTGCTGCGCCCATTTGCCTGGGAGGCGCTGAAACGGGCACTGAAAAATCGCCAGGTGCGCATCGAGTCGCTGCGTGATCAGTACCGTTTCATCTCCACCGTGAGCCTGGAGCCTGAGGCCATACCCCTGAACGTGCGGGTGGTGCTCATCGGCAGCCCACTGCTGTACTATCTGCTGTACGAGTATGATGAGGATTTTCGCAAATTATTCAAGGTGAAGGCTGATTTCGACAATCAGATTAATCGCACGGCGGCGACATGTCGCCAATTTGCGGCTCTAATTGGGCAGATCTGCCGAAAAGAAGAGCTGCCACACTTTTCAGTCGAGGCAGCGGCCAGAATTGTCGAATTCGCAAGCCGTTTGGCAGAAGATCGGGAGAAGCTCAGCCTGGACATTTCAGCGGTGTCAAATGCAGTACGCGAAGCCGCTTACTGGGCCACAAAGCGTCGGCATAAGCTGGTCAGCGTAGACGATGTGCAGCATGCGCTCGACCAGCAGATATGGCGCTCGAGTCGCATCGGGGAGCGTATCGTCGAGATGATAAAAAACGGGACCATCATGGTGGATGTCGATGGAGCCGTGGTGGGGCAGATAAATGGTATCGCCATACTCCAGTTGGGTGATTACAGTCTGGGCAAGCCTTCGCGGATCACCTGCCTGACGTATATGGGGCGTTCGGGCGTCATCAACATCGATCGCGAAGTCAAGCTGACGGGACGCATACACGACAAAGGGCTGCTGACCATCGCGGGGTTTATCAGCGATCGCTACGGCCAGGAACGTCCCCTCTCGCTCAGTGCAACTATCTCCTTTGAACAGGCTTATGAAGGGATAGATGGCGACTCCGCTTCCTCGACCGAACTGTATGCGCTGCTATCCAGCCTGGCAGACGTGCCCATAAAGCAGGGTATCGCCGTGACTGGCTCGGTGAACCAGAAAGGACAGATCCAGCCTATCGGCGGCGTCAACCGCAAGATAGAAGGCTACTTCTCGGTCTGCAAGACCATCGGATTGACTGGTGAGCAGGGCGTGATTATCCCTGAGACGAACATGCGCCATCTGATGCTGGACGATGAGGTGGTTCAGGCGGTCGAAGACGGCAAGTTTCATGTCTGGGCGGTCAAAACGGTGGACGAAGGCATAGAGCTACTGACTGGAGTGAAGGCAGGCAGGCGTGGCAAAACTGGCCGATACCCGGCCAAGAGCATCAACGGCCTGGTGGAGGCCCGCCTGCAACTGATAGCGGATAAGATGCGGGAGCAGTCCCGACCTGAACGGCTGGAGAACAAGGATCAGTAGAATAGATTGATATCGTGTGGCCGGGGAGGAGCCCAGCCATTTGGGGGGATTCTGCATTACACACGGTCGGGTCCAGATCTGCGCAATGGGGATGCAGACCTCGGCCGGACTGGTGCGCACCTTCAACCCGCCATGTGCACAATCCTGCCCGTCAGGGAGACAGCGGTGCTGGTAGATCATCATGTCAGCCGGCAGTGAGAACACAGGCAGGGTTTCAACCCAGTGGCCTCCGCTTTTGGAGGAGCTGAGAGATAGTGGCGGACGTGTTATCATCGTCGGCTCTGCAGATGTTGGCAAGACTACACTTGCATGCTGGCTGGCAGAACAACTGGCCAGATCAGCCACCACTGCCTGGGTGGATGCCGACGTGGGGCAGTCACAGATAGGGCCGCCTGCAACGGTCGGATGGCGACTGATGAACGCCACTGTTGGACACTGCTATTTTGTGGGTGATGTCAGCCCCGCTGATCGCTCTGCAACTGTCTTAAGTGGTCTAGTACGTGCCGTCAGTGACGCAGAAGCCTGTGGCGCCAGACATGTGGTTGTAGACACCACTGGATATGTAGCCGGTCATGATGCTGTTGCGCTCAAGACCGCGAAAGTGGACCTTTTGGCACCGGTACATGTGGTTGCGCTTGGGAACGATCGGCCGATTCGGCGCTTGCTCCGATGCTGGAAGAACTATCCGGCGGTTTGCATTACGCAGTTGGACACATCAGCCGCTGTCAGCAAAAAATCTGTCTGTGCACGTCGGCAGCATCGCAGCCGGTTGTTTGCACAGGCGCTGGCGGGTGCTCAGACACGGTGGGTGAATGTCACCGACAAGGCGTTAGTGCGTGGCAACGCCAGGGCTGCTGCACAACTGCCTGACGGGCTGCTGTTGGGTTTTGTAGATGAAAAGCGACATCTGGTGTGTCTGGGTCTGTTGCAGGCGCTGGATGTGAAAAATCGACGACTACTGGTGTATGCGCCCGAACCGGCCGAAAGTGCGGTCGGCATCGTCTTCGGCGCCATGGTACTTAGTACCTCCGGCGAACAGTTGGGCATGGACGCTTCATAGGGGCAGATTATGGAAAAGCAAATGATTGCACAACTACGGGCAGCTAGTCCCGTAGAAGGCCAGTACCTGATTAGCCGCAAGCTACTGGTATACTTTCGTAACAAGCCTGGCAAATATCTAACGCTTACTCTGGGTGACTCCAGCGGTAGTATCGAGGGGAGAGTCTGGAACAACGCTGAGCAGGTGGCTGACGAAATCGATGTAGGCGACGTGGTGATGGTAGATGGGCGTGTCGAGGAGTACAGAGGCGCTTTGCAGCTAGTCGTGGCTACGATGCGTACTTGCCACCCAGAGGAGTACTCCGTAGCTGACTTCATTCCCTCAAGCAAGCGTGATATGGGCAAGATGCGCGAGGAACTGGCTTATCTGGTGGAGAGAGTCAGTCAGCCTCAATTGCGCGCTCTGCTGGAGCATTTCTTTTCTGACCCCCAGTTTCTCGACGATTTCTCACTTGCCCCTGGCGCCAAGTCGCTGCACCACTCGTACCTGGGCGGTCTGATGGAGCATACTGTTGCAGTCGCTCGCATTCTACTGACGGTGTGCGCTTGCCATCCGGAGCTTGATGTCGACCTGCTGATTGCGGCGGCATTGCTGCATGATATCGGCAAACTGTACGAGCTGTCAGCGCACGGTTTCGTCGAGTATACGGATACCGGGCGGCTCATCGGTCACGTGGTGCATACCGACCGCATGGTGACTGCTGCTATCTACGAGATAGACGGCTTCGACGCAGAACTACAGGATAGGTTGTGTCACGTACTTCTCAGCCATCATGGCCAGAAGGAGTACGGTGCTCCGATCGTGCCGATGACCGCAGAAGCGTGTGCGCTGCACTACGCCGATAATCTCGACGCACACGTGCAGTATTTCGGCCAGGTCATCGAACAGAGTAGCGGCTCGGGAAACCGTTGGTCGGAGTACCAACGGCTATTTGACCGCTACATCTACCTGGGCCCCGAGCCCGGGCGACAGGAGCAGTGAACCGATTGCATCGGCTTGCTGAACTTTCTAGCCAAAGGCTGCGTCTATCGTGAATGCAGGGCAAACACTGAGTCTCGAGCAAATACAGGGGCTAGTACGCCGTGCTCAGCGGGGCGATAGTTCGGCGTTTGAGCAGCTTGTCGAGTTGTATAAGAACAAGATTTACAACTACGCATTGCGGATGCTTGGAGATGCGGACACAGCGGAAGATATCGCGCAAGAGACTTTTATCAAGGCTTTTTCGTCACTGACCAGCTTCCGAGGGGCCGCCTCATTTCAGACCTGGCTGTATCGGATCGCCAGCAATCTGGCCATCGACACGGTGCGACGTCGCAAGTATCGGCAAAACACCTTTTCGCTTGACGAACCGATAGAAACCAGTGAAGGCCAGATGGAGCGTGACATTGAGGACGATGCAGCAGGGCCCGAGCGTCGATTTGAGAGTGCTCAACTGCAGCAGCAAGTGAGTCAGGCGATCGTCCAGCTATCGCCGAAGCTGCGAACCGTCCTGGTACTATACGAGTTGCAGGGCCTCAGCTATGACGAGATTGCGGGTATCGTAGGAGCGCCACTGGGAACGGTGAAGAGTCGGCTGTTTAACGCCCGGGAGCAGCTCAAGAAAATACTGGTAGATGAGGTAGATGTTGAGACATTCAGGTGACATGATATGAGATGCCGTGACGCGAGAAAGCAACTGGGTACACACAACTATGTGGAGTACAACCCGGAGGACCTGCCCGAGCCACTTCGTACACATCTGGATCTATGCCCTGCCTGTCGCAGATGGATGGAGCGGATTAGGGTGGTAAGTGACATGGTGCGCTCCATGGCACAGCCCAAGCCATCTGACGATTTCACCAGCCGGGTAATGGGCAGCTTGCCGGAACGGCCAGTGAGCCCTGTGGGGAACTGGCTGTCGGGTTTGTTCGGTCCGCTACGTGCCCCCTCACCACTGCTTCCTGCCACGCACACCATCGCGGTGGCGTGCCTGGTGCTGGCATTGTTGGTCGGCGGCGGCCTGTATGCTGCACGTACGGGGAGCTCGGTCGACCTGGACATGCCTGGAGGCACAATTGTGGCTGATGGGGCAACTCCTGCGGCGACAGCTGCATCTGTGGCGATGGGGGTGTCGCATCTTCGTCCTGTGTCGGCAAGTCAGCCCGATGTGCTAGGGTTGGACGATCTAATCCTGCGTCACGAGAATTATGAGATGAACAAACCACTATCCACCGATCCAGGCATAAGACTGGTACGAGACGTCGGATACTGACCATGACCTCTGAATGCCTTCCTTACCGACTAATCAGACGATCTACTGACAGTGAACAGGCGGTCACTAAGCCTTGAGCAAGTGCATATCTCATTCAGTCAGCCACCGTGCCATCACCGAAAACTGGCCGCCTACGCTAATCGTCCTGTTCGGGCTGCTATCGCTGGCTTGCACACCGTTTCCAGCCTCCGCTAACAGCCAGGCTACGCGGGTGATGCAGGCAGCTATCAGGTCCAAGGGCAACGTCAACTATTCCGGTGAACGCATAGTTGAAGTATACAGCGGAGGGCAAAGGCTGCGTGTGGTTCGGCAACGCACCCACTGTAAGCAGGGCGACAAACAGCGTATCGAGACGGTAGAGCCGTCCAGCGAGGCAGGTTCGCTATTTGTCAGCAACGGGCTGCGCATCTGGGAATACACCCCTCAGAAGAGGGAAGTCGTAGTCCGGCAGATGCAGACAGCAGACAGCTTGCGCCGCCACCGCCAGCGGGCCGCCGAGCTGGTCGCATCACAGCTTTCGCTGCAGTACGGCGGGCGCAAGACCGTCGCATCCCGCTCTGTACACGAAATCATCATCCGCGACTCAGCCGGTCGGCTGCTGCGCAAGTGCTGGATAGATGTGCACACAAATGTAGAGCTGAAGATGGAGAAGTACGGCGAGAGGGGCGCGCTGAGTACACGCCATCAGATGACCACGATTAACTATACTCCCCGCTTCATCAACGGCATGTTCGATTTTGTCCCACCTCGCGGTGTGGCAGTAAAAACAGCGCCCCCTCCTGCCACTCGCACTACGCTCGCCCAGGCACAGCGGCCTGCAGGTTTCAAGGC
>LSQX01226982.1_pt1 | contig 16287 bp, 18 predicted proteins | sample 654561 | NCBI WGS metagenome assembly LSQX01 (sample SAMN04489861, study PRJNA283612) | anaerobic digester metagenome | isolation source: 4 biogas reactors fed with cattle manure at either 37C or 55C with and... | place: Denmark: Kongens Lyngby | collected 2014 | reverse complement strand
TTTAGAAAAAATAAATGTTAGGGTAAATTATTTTCTACCCCAACATTTATTATAGAACCTATTTTTATAAGTTCGTGTCGAAATACGAAAGTGAATACTATGATGAATACTATGATGATTACTACCAGGAAACCGACGAGCAATCCGGTAGCGGTTTCGGAATGTTAATAGGCGCAGATATCGTTAACCCTATAACCGATAAATTGTCTATGACTGCAAATGTTGGTTATAAACTATTCACAAAGGTAAGTAATTTAAAAGATATAGATGGTAAAGAGATTAAAGATACAACTTTATCTTTGAACGGTTTAAAACTTGGTTTGGGAGTAGTATATGCTTTCTAAGTTGAGAAATTAATTTCAAAGATAAACAACGCACCCCCCTTCTACAATTATATAGTCTAAAATGTTGGTTTAGTAATTGAATAGGAGGCTACTCAATTAATGGGTAGCCTCCTACTCTATTTCAATCAATTGTAGTAAACAGATCATCCATTATTTTAGGATCAGTTGGATTTCCTCCACCAAAAGCCCATTGTCCTCCTTGTAAAGTTAATGGTCTTAAAACTCCTTCGATACCATCATAATCATAAGTTGTGATATATATATATGTTTCATCCAGTTAAATCATTAGTTTCTAACACACTCAAAGGTATTAAAAAAGTAATCTTATTTTCTTGTTTATTTACTCCAGCAACCGGAGAAGGAGTTATGAGATCTCCAAAATTGCTGGATCTGGCATTATTTAAATTATATAAATAAATGCCCCAACTTGTTGCCCACATTCCATAATCCCAATCGTAATTTTCAGGCATAGTTGCATTTTGGAAAGGGAAATCAACAGCTCCTACTTTATTTGGATCATCAAAGTAAATTTGAAATGTTATATGATTGAATCCATTTGTAGGAGACCAAATATCTGTTATATTTTCCATAGTAATTATCATTCTGAGCATAGTACGAATTTGTACCAATTCGACTTTTCTTATATCCATTTGATTATTAAAAGTTGAATCTTGTGAATATGAATATAGTTCTAAGGAACCTTTATCATCGGCAGTAGGATCTTCAACTATCTTCAAAGTAACCATTGGGATATCAAAATTTACCTTATATTCTATAGAATATTCAACAATCAAAGGAGTTTTTCCACAAGCTTTTGCAAAAATTTTATGTGAGCTTGGTGTAAAGTCTGATATTTTTACTTTCACTTCCATTTTTCTTCAATTCCTTGATTTAAATCTACTCGTGCATATTCTTTTTCTTCTCCATCGACGATGATTCTCATGGATTTTGCATTCGAAGCAGTTCCAGACAATATAAAATCATCAGTAAAAGTTTGACCATCTGATATATTGTTTATGGTAACTGAAACTTCACTTTTTACAACTTCATTTTTTCATCGCTTACTTCAAATACGCCAAATGGTTTTAAATTTAATAAAATATAAAAAGGCTCAGTATATACCATTTCTTTATTAACAATGTTATTTGCAATTAAAGGTTTTAAAACAGTTCCTTCTTCTACATTAAAATCCATATCTGTTGCATGATTTTTATTAGAAGAGTATTCATCATTATAATGTAAGTTTTTGATTCATCATAAACTTTGTAAATCAATGGTACTGGACCTAAATCATCAGAAAAAATCACATCAACCTTACCATATCTAAAAGTAGGTATTTCTTTTCTTAATTCTGCTAATTCTTTTATAAACTGATAAGTTGGAGTATTAGGTATCATAGTGATCTTTACCTTCTGAAGAAAAACCGCTTGCAAACATAGTAGCCCTCGTTTCAATAAAATTCTGATCAGTTCCATAATAAATGGTTGGTATACCTGGTCTAGTAAAAATTAAAGCTAAAGCTTGTTTAAGACTATTAATATCTGAAGCTTTTAAAAACCTATTCATATCGGGGTTATCAACAAAAGTTATCATTCTTGATGGATTAACATACATTTTCTCCTTTGTTCAAGTCGAGAGGCTAAATAAGATGTAGGTTTACTTTCCTTAAAAAATTTTTTAATATCAGTTTGAAGTGGAAAATCGAGCATAGAATTGAATTCTAAGCCAAAAAAATCATTTATTTCTTTTTCAGTATTATTAGAAAAAGGATCAGAAGTTAGCCACGCTTCTCCATAAACTAAAAAATCTTCTTTCACCATATCTGAAGCTATTTCAAAGATACCTTGTTCACTTTCTAAAAACTGTGGCCAAAATTCTGGTTCAACATATATGGCAGTGTCAATCCTAAAACCATCAACATCGGCTTCTTCTATCCAAAACGAATAAGAATCTTTTAAAGCTTCTATTACTAAAGGATTTTCAGTATTCAAATTATCAAGTTCAGAAAATTCTGTATTATACCTATTAGGATCTTTTATTTCTGAAGGCCTATGATAAACATTTAATTTTTGTTGTTCTGGATCGTTTACTCATTCATACTGAAAGGATATTGTGTTGGCTTATTAGTAGGGATACTTTGATCATTCAAAAAGTATCTTCCGTTTTTATACATTAAAAAATACCCTGTATGATTTGTAACTATATCCTGTATGACGTATATGTTTCTTTTATGAGCTTCTTCCACAAATTTTTTGTAAAGTTCTAAATCTCCAAAATGTTCTTCTATACTTTTAAAATCTCTTGCCCAATAACCATGGTATCTTCCATAATCAACGGCTCTATCCGGCCATTGATTTGTAACAGGTTGAGTGATCGATATTACTGTTGCACCTAATCCTGAAATATAGTCCAATTGATCAATTAAACCTTGTATATCTCCACCATTGTACTTTGAATTCACATTGCCATTTTCTATACACGATTCAGTAAGCATATCATTGGAAGTATCTCCATTTGAAAACCTGTCTATCATTTCACAAAATAAATAATTTGATCTTCCCAAACTGGAGACTTAGTTGCAGGAAAAATCAAAAGAACAGCGAATAAGTATACAATAGTAATAATCCAAAACTTTTTCATTTTTCCACATTCTTTCATAGTTTATATCCCATATTCAAAGGTAGTGGTAACGTTTCCGTTATTATATCATTGATACTAATTATTTGCAATCTTTGTTAAAATACTTTATTATTTTTGATTTTAGGCAAATAAAGAAAGTAATATTTAAATAAAACTAATTATAAAAGAAAATCTAACTTTTCCTGATTTGATTTATCATATAATAAATGTTATTATGATAATGAAATTATATTTCGTATATTTTTTTTATTAATGAAATATTATTTCATATATAACTTAAGAAAGAAAATTCTGAATTTATGCAGATTTAGAACATTACGAATATATTTATATTTGGAGGATAAATTATGAAAATACTAAATAAGAATGCATTTATAGTCTCTTGCCAAGCAGAAGAAGGAGAACCATTATTTGGAAAAGATACAATGGTTAAAATGTCAATTGCAGCACAAATGGGAGGTGCTGACGCAATCAGGAGTCTTTATCCTGATGTAGTGCGCGAGGTAAAGAAAGAAATTAAAATTCCTATTATTGGAATCACAAAAAACAGGAATTTAAAAGGTGCGTTTATCACCACCACAAAAAAAGATATAGACGAATTAGTACAAGCAAAAGCTGATTTTATTGCTTTAGATTGTACCAGAAGAGAAAGGCCTGAACCATTGCCAGAACTATTTAGATATTTAAAAAGTAAGTACCCTGATATTGGCATAATTGCAGATATAGCAGATTTAGACGATGTAAAGAATATTATTCCATTAAAACCAGATTATATAGCAACAACCCTTTCAGGATATACTGACTATACAATTAATAGACCTCGTCCTGATTATGAACTGATTCGTGAAATTATAAAGATAACAAACATACCGGTTATAGCAGAAGGTAATTTTTCTACTCCTTTGCAAGCTAGAAAAGCAATATTGAACGGAGCTTACGCTGTAACGGTAGGAACAGCAATTACAAGACCTCAAATAATTACACAAAAATTTAAGGAATATCTTGTTGATTTCCAAGACGATGAATTATTAGCGGTTGGAATTGATATAGGAGGAACATGGACAAGGGGAGTTTTAGTAGATAGATTTGGAGAAATTAAAAAAAGCGATAAAGTCCGAACCGCTTCTACAGGGAAAGAAGTTATTTCGAATATGCTAGCTTTAATCAAAAAATTAAAAACTGAAGAAACTCATTTCATAGGTGTAGCAACTGGAGGACGTATTGACTTTAAAACGGGAGTAGTTGGGTTTTCTACAGGATTAATTCCAGATTGGAAGGGTGTTCGAATAGCAGATATTATAGAAAAAGAGTTTGATATTAGACCTATAGTTGATAATGATGCAAACTGTGCTTCATATTTTCAACACTTTGTTACCGATGAAGATAATTTATTAATGATAACAGTTGGAACAGGGATAGGTGGAGGCATTATAAATAATGGACACATAGTAAGAGGCGCAAAAGGTGGAGGAGGAGAAATTGGTCATATTATTTATCCCTCAAATACTAGAAAATGTTCTTGCGGTAAGGTCGGTTGTGTTGAAACCATTCTTTCGGGAAGGTATTTAAAAGAAAATATTTATGGAAAGGAAGGTAAAGTGGTTTCCGACAAAATTAAAGAATATTCTAAAGTGATGGCTTGGTTTATTGATACTTTAAAGAGCACTCTTGATTTTAATAAATGTTACTTAGGAGGAGTTTTACCAAATTATGGTGATGAATTTTTAGAAAGTATAAAAATCAGTTATAAAAATATTTCAAATGAAAATGATGCAGATTTTATAAACTACAGCGATTTAGGAGAATTTGCAGGAGCAAGGGGTGCGGCGTTGCTATCTCTAAATAAAGGAGAGGTTTAGAGTGTCTAAGATTGAAGCTTTAATCAATTCAAGGATGCATAGTTTTACCAAATCTGAAAAAAAAGTTGCTGATTACATATTAAATAGCAAAAAAAGTGACATAACAAGAATTACAATTAGTGAACTTGCAGCAAATTGTGGAGTTAGCGAGGCTACTATCGTTAGATACGTAAAAAAAGTAGGGTTTGAATCTTTCCAAGACTTTAAACTTAATCTTGCATTAGATAACGATGATGAAGTTGTTGAAGATGAAAAAGATATTACTATCTCTCAAAACGACTCTCCTCAAGATATCTTAAGAAAAACGAAAGTTGGATTTTTGCAATCAATAGAAAATACAAACGCAATTATTGACATGAATAAATTTTTACAAGCGGCGAATTTTATTAGGTCTGCAAAAAAGATAGAAATTTACGGGGTCGGTTCTTCTTCAGCAGTAGGCAAAATTCTTCAATACAAATTAACAAGATTGGGTTTCCCAGCTTATGCAATAGAAGATCCACATATGCAGGCTATTTCTGCAGCGACTTTAGATTTGGGAGATTTAGCATTTGGAATTAGTCAAAGCGGTTCAACAAAAGATACTGTTGATTCTTTAGCTATAGCCAAAAAGCATGGAGCAACCACTATTTGTCTAACAGAACATGTAAACTCTCCTATAACAAAATATGCCGATGTTGTATTAGAAATATACTCAGGTGAAAACCCTGTTAAGACAAGTGCTGGAAGATCTATTTTAGTTCAAGTGTTCGCTGTTGAGTTACTGTCAGGCCTCTTATATTCAACAGAATATGAAAAGGCCATTAAAGTTGGAAAAGAAACTGCAAGTGCAGTTGTAAATAAATTGTATTGAGGAGAAGTAAGTCATGAGGTTTTGTCAATTTTAATTAAAAAATACTATGAATAAATTATTCAGAAAAAGTTTATGATTATTACAACTTTCTATAGTAATAATTTATCAACAAGATCTATTTTTTAGATAAAAATAACTGATAGAAAAATAATTTTTTTAGCCTTAAAAAATAATTACTCATCAAATTAAATAAATAAATAAATAAAAAGATACTTTAAAGAAGGTCCAATTTATGGCCAATTTGGGCTAAAAATTAAGAGGAGGTTAAAAAACATGAAAAAGTTTGTTACGGTATTATTCTTGATTTTAACTGTTTGTACGATATCTTTCGCCGCAAAAACTGTTACAGTCGAATTTTGGACGTTGTCTTTATCAACATTTTCGGATTACATTAATGAAGTTATAAATAGCTTTGAAGCAGCAAATCCTGGTATTGAAATTGATTGGGTGGATGTTCCAATGGGTTCAATTCAGCAGAAGTTGGTAGCAGCTATAGCTTCAGGAAAAGCACCAGATTTGGTTAATTTGAATGCTCAATATGTCTTAGATTACGTAGCTAAAAATGCTCTACAACCTTTAGATGAGTACGTAACAAAAGAAGACAAGTTCCTTTACTGGGAAGGGTTGTGGAAAGGAACTGTAATAGATAACAAGGCATATGCAATTACTTGGTACGTAGGTCCATCTGGAGTGATGATTTATAATAAACAGCTTTTCGAAAAAGCGGGGTTAGATCCAAATAAACCGCCAGAAACTTGGGAAGAAGCAATAGAATATTCAAGAATAATAAAGGAAAAAACTGGAGCTTATGGAATTCAACCTAATCCTGGAGGAATTAACAACTTATCAGATGAAGGTATACAGCTTGTAAGTCCTGATGGGAAAAAAGCAACTTTTAATACTCCAGAAGCTGTTAAAAAGTTAGAATCGATGCAACAAGCTTTTAAAGAAGGACTTTTTCCACCAGATTTTATAATAGGTGATTGGCAGACAGGAACTCAAAAATATTCTGCAGGTGAATTGGCTATGTTTCCAGCTTCAACTATGATTAAACATATTCAAATTAATAGTCCAAGTATTTATGCAGTGAGTGATATAGCTCCAAGTCCTAGGAAAAAAAGTGGGGTTACTCGTTTAGATCCAATGAACTTAGCAGTTCCTTACAATGCAAAAAATAAAGAAGAAGCTGTAAAATTTGGGTTATGGTTAACTTCTCCATACTGGCAAATAGAATTTTCAAAATTGGCAACTATAGTTCCTTCAACAAAGATCACTTTGGAAACGGATCTTTGGTTTGTCGAAAGAGCAGAAGAAGATTTAAATATTAAAGCACAGATGATGAGTAATAGTAGTAAGTTAATGATGTATGCAGAAGATTCAACTGCGATTGGAAAAATCATAGGTGCATCTAAATACTCTGAATTCAAAAGAATATTAGATGAATATTGGCAAGCTGGTATAAAAGGTGAATATACTGCCCAAGAAGCTCTTTCCTTAGCAGAAAAAGAATGTAATAAGCTATTGGCTGAATGAAATTAAAAAAATTAAAGTGATAGGTGTTAATCTCACCTATCACTTTATAAATTTGAATATCGTGCCATGATCAGGAGGTGTCTTAATGAGATTAACTCGAAAAAAGCAACAATTAATTGTAATTATTGCTTTTTTATTGGTACCAATAATTTTGCTAGGTGTTTTTAGTTACTATCCAATTATTAAAGGAACTATATTATCGTTTGCAGACTACAATATGCTTACAAGTGAAATAAATTGGGTTGGATTAAAAAATTATCGCTGGCTTTTTAATTACAAATATTTTTATGTGTCTTTATTAAATACTTTAAAGTATTTAATAGTGGTTCCTTTCATTCAATTTGCTTCTATGGGACTTGCGGTTTTGGTAAATCAACAAGTTCCAGGTATAAAAATATTTAGGACCCTATTTTATGTTCCAGTAATTACCGGTAGTGTTATTGTAAGTATAGCTTGGAGATGGATTTTTGATGTAGATGGAATTTTGAATTATTTTTTAATGTCTTTACATCTAATAAAAGAGCCAATAATGTGGCTTTTGGATAAAAATATGGCGTTGTTTTCGTGTATGTTCGTAACTTTTTGGCGTGGTCTTGGTTATTATATGATTATTTATTTAGCGGGTTTGCAAAATATTCCTTCTGAACTATATGAGGCAGCTTCTCTAGATGGGGCAAATAGTTTTAAAAAGTTTACGAAGATAACCGTTCCTTTACTTAAACCCACTATGCTTTTATGTTTTATTTTATCTTCTATGTCTGCACTTCAAGTCTTTGAGGAGATTTTATTGTTAACTGAAGGAAAGTCACAAACCACTACGTTGATGTTTGAATTATATGACTTAGCTTTTAACAAACTAGAATTTGGAAAATCTGCAGCGTTAGCAATTGTGCTTTCAATTTTTTTAATATGTTTAACATTTTTGAATTTTAAAATATTTGGCTTAGGAGGCGAAAAAGAAAAATGAAAAGTTCATTAAGAAAAAAAAGAATCATATCATTAACGATAAAATATATAATTTTAATTTTATTAGTATTTTTTTTCCTATTTCCTTTTTTGTGGGCGTTATCTACTTCTTTAAAAACTGCAACGGATGTATTTAAATGGCCTCCAGAATGGATACCCAAGCCGATTAGCTTCGAGTCATACAAATATGTTTTAACCGAACTACCTATATTTAAATATTTTATTAATTCAATGATAATTACTATATTAGGAGTACTTTTTAATGTAGTTTTATCTTCGATGGCTGCCTACCCATTAGCAAGACTTGAATTTAAAGGTAGAAATTTAATTTTTTTCCTGATTATATTACCTATGATGGTTCCTATGCAAAGTACTTTAATTGTGAACTTTATTACTATTTTGCACCTAAATTTGTTTAATTCCTATATATCAGTGGTATTACCGACAGCTGTTAGCAGTTTTGGGATTTTTCTAATGAGACAAAATTACCTATCGATTCCACGCGAATTAGAAGATTCTGCGAAAATAGATGGTTGTAATGAATTCCAAATTTGGAGCAAAATTGCTTTTCCATTAGTCAAACCAGCAGCAGGAGCTTTAGCTATATTTTCTTTTGTGGCATATTGGAATTCGTTTTTATGGCCATTAATTGTTTTAAAAGATCCAAATAAATATCCTATCCAGGTTGGGATTGCTTATCTTAACAATATGTTTGCTCAAAATTATAGACATATTTGTGCTAGTTTAATAATAGCAGTTATTCCTATATTAATATTTTTCTTTTTCACTCAAAGATATTTTATAGAAGGCTATCAAGGGGCCTTAAAAGGTTGAAATATAATTCATTTATTTTATTGATTTTAAAAAAACATTATTTACAGTCTTTTGCTAATTATAAAAAATACTTTTATGGAGGTTATTGATTAAATGCCTAAATCAAAGATTAAATTTGGGAATCAATTCTTAAGTATGACATTTGATGGTTTAAGTGGCGAACTATTAGAACTTGTCAACATGAAAAATAGTGATAATTTGCTAAAAAATTGGAATCCTCTAAGAAATATGCCTTTTTCTATAAAATTAAAAACTAAGAATGGAAGTAATGTGTTGGTACAACCTCCAAATCGTAAGAATGTTATGAAACATAATACTCTTATGCCTAAAATTTCTATTCAAGAAACAAACAATGGTATTAAGCGTATTTTGATTGATTACAATAGTTTTTGGATAGAAGATCATCTTAGTTATATATCTGTAATTTATTCTGTAACAATCAAACCAGATAGTTGTGAAACTATTTGGAACATAGAAGTAAAGAACAATGAAACGAATTATCTAATAGAAGAAGTAATTTTTCCGATCCTATCTGGGATTTATCTTGGAAAAAGTTGGGAAGATGACGTTTTAGTGTTTCCTTTTAATGCTGGAGAAAAGATAAATAATCCAATTGAAGCTTATGAAAAAGGGTCAAGTACTATTGGATGGAAATGGCAAGAATATAAATATCTTTACTCAATAGATGGGATAGAAACTCAAAAAGATTCTGATGATTTTTTTTATAGACAATGTGATTATTCAGGGCCGTTATCAATGATGTGGCTTGACTATTTTGATAGTGAGGGAGGGTTATATCTTTCATGTTACGATGATAAGTTTATGATTGGAAGTCTAAGAGCGGAAACTTTGGGTAAAAAAAGACCTGGCATGGGATTTTCAATAATAAAATACCCTCAAATAAAAAAAGGCGATATTTGGAAATCTCCTAGTTATGGTTTGGCGATACATGATGGAGATTGGCATTGGGCTTCAGATAGTTATAGAAAATGGAGAAATTCTTGTAAAAGTGTAAAATTATCAATTCCAGAATGGTTTAAGCGTAGCACAGCCTTAGTTGCACATTATGATTTTAAATATCAAAATGGTGATATTGTCCATAAGTTTAAAGACATTCCAAAAATATATAAACAAGCTATTAAAATGGGGGTAGATCACATTTTAATATCGGGTTGGCACAAAGATGGATTTGATAATGGTTTTCCACAATACACCCCAGATCCAGATTTAGGAACAGAGGAGGATCTCAAACAAGCAGTCAGATTTATAAGAAATTTAGGAGGTCATGTAACATTTTATATAAACAGTCAACTATGTAATATTAAATATGAAGATAAAAAAGAACTTATTGAAGAATGCTCTGTAATAAATAAAAAAGGAGAAATTGAAACCACAAGTTATGGCGACGAGTCAATAACTTTCAGCGTAATGTGTAGTAATGCTGATAAATGGGAAGAATATTTAATAAATGTTGTGGATTACCTTGTGAATATTATTGGAGCAGATGGCATCTATTTTGATCAACTTGGAATGGCTAAACCACAATTTTGTTATAATGAGAAACATAACCATCATATTGCTGATTGGAATAAAGGATATAGAAATTTAATATTAGATTGTTTACATACATTTCAAAATGAAAAAGGCAATGATCCTATTTTATTTTTGTATGAAGGAGTAACTGATATTCATGGTGAATATATCTCAGCTCAACTTATATCCACTTTTTTCTATTATCATTGTGGAGCTTATCCAGAACTTTATAAATATACTTTTCCAGAACAGATTTTAGTCGATATGGTTTACCCAAGAAAAAATTTATCTATGCGTCCAGTACATATTGCGCAAGTATCTAGAGAAATGATAAATAAAGCTTTTATCTTAGGATCATATTTTTGGATTTATGATCTTGAAGAAGATAACACATTTAAAAATGATCCAGAACAATACGAGTATTTAAAAAAAGTAATAGATCTAAAAAATGTGTGGTTGAATTTGTATGGACAAGGTATATTTAAAGATACAGTAGGAATTGAAGTAAATGATAATGGTATTTTAGCAAAATTATATTATTTAAACGATAGTTCAAATCTTATAACAATTGCAAATGCAGCTATGAAAAAAGAAGGAAAAGTTAAATTTTATTGTGACCCTTCAAAGGTAAAAATAGTAACTTGTAATTATTTAAATGAGCCTAATTATCCAATTGAATTGGTTTGGATACCAAAAGAAGAAAGTGATAAGAAATACATAGAAATAGTAATTCCTAACTATGAGTTAGCTTTGATACATATAGAATTCTATGAATAAAATGAATGTATATTTTGATTTTTAGTATCATTACAAACTTTTGATAACAAGGTATTTTTTGAATTTAAAAATACATTTTTGGAGGTAATTCAAATGTATCTTGCACAAGATTTAGAAAAAATTGGATTTTTAAGACATTTAATGCTAATTGGTAGCAGTTATGAAGAGATTGATTATTATCCTTATTTGTCTTCAATAGGTAACAATTTTGAACCTAAAGAATGGCTATTTGATTCTTTTGTACTATTTCCAAATGTGCAGCATTTTTCCTTGGGTGCTGATATAAATATTGGAACCACAATGAGTGGAGAAGGGGATTTTTATGCAGTACCATGTCCAAATCCAGGTAATAAAGAAGCATGGCTGACTGCAATTGATAGTTTAATTTGTGGAGCAAATACAATATCCACAACTATTGAAGAATTATCAAAGATAATAGGAAAACCAGAAAGAAAAAGGAACCTAGTTGTTATGTTACCTTACCCTGGGGTAAATCAATGTAAATTTGGAATGATTAATGGTGAGAATCTGAATTTTTCTGTATTAGGGCAAAATTTAACACATGCAACAGAAGATAGATATATTGCATGTAAATGGTTTGTAGAAACTTTTATGGCTCAATGGAAGAAAGAAGCAATTGATAATCTAAATTTATTAGGATTTTATTGGCCATTTGAAACCGTTTATAGAGGTTGGAATGTAGATGATCATTGGTTATTAAAAGAGATTCATAGATATATAAATGTATCATACAACAAAAAATTATTTTGGATACCTTTTTGGGCGAGTTATAATGTTCATTTACTTGATGATTATCAAAACTATTATTTTGATGCAGCTTTTTTACAACCTAATTATATGTTTTACGAAAAAATAAAAGGAGTCGAAGAAGCTGCCGAAGCCGCAAAAAAAAGAAATGCAGGTATAGAGATGGAATATTTCCTTAATTTAAATGAACCGATTAAAGTATCCCAAGAACGCCATAAAAGATTTAGAGAATATTTAAATGGTGGTGTTAAGTATGGTTATATGGATGCAGCATGTGCGTGGTTTGTTGGAGGAAAGATTGGAGAAATGTTAAAAGATCCGATTGAATTTGAATTTTATCAAGATATAGTTGATTTTGTACATAAAAGATACAAGATAAAAAATATAATCTAAATTTATATAGTTGGAGTTTATAATTATATTATTTTCTTAGTACAAGGAGTAATTGATGTTGAAAATAAATATTTTGGATCTATTAAATACTTTTGAGAGTATTGGAATTAGAAAGGGAGATACACTTTTGGTACATAGTTCATTATCAAGTTTTGGTTACGTAGAAGGTGGGACACAAACTGTTATTGAGGCTTTATTGGCTTCCGTGGGAATAAGCGGAAATGTTTTTGTTCCAACACTTACAGGTAAACCAAGTGATGGTCCAACTAATCCTCCAGTTTTTGATGTGAAAAAATCTCCTTGTTGGACTGGTAGAATTCCTTCTGAGTTTATGAAATTACCTGATGCTAAAAGAAGTTTGCATCCTACTCATTCTGTTGCAGGGATAGGTCCTTTAGTAGATTATTTGATTAAAGGTCATGAAGATTCATTGACGCCTTGTGGAAAAGATTCACCCTACATAAAAATAGCTGAAATTGGAGGTTACATTTTGTTGCTAGGGGTAACAATGGATTCTAACACGACTATTCATTCAGCTGAAGAACTAGCAAATGTGTCTTATCATTTACAGAAAGAAAAGGCAGAGTGCACTATTATAGATCATAGTGGAAATATACTAAAAAGAAAACTATATCTTCATAGATGGGGAACACCAAGAGACTTTCAAAAAATAGAAGAGCCTCTTGAAAATTTACATATATTAACTCAAACAAGGTGTGGTAATTCGGTGATTAGATTAATAAAATCAATGCCGATGATTGAATGGTTGTACAAAAAATTAATACAAAATCCAGAATATCTTATAAAGGAGAGTTAGATATATGAGGATAGTTTATTTGCCATTAGATGAAAGATTTTGCACCAGAGAATACTTTTTAATGTTCACAAAAATTGCCGGGTTAGACATATTAACTCCCCCCAGAGAACTATTAGGTTCTAAAAAAGTGCCTGCTGATACTGATGCTTTAGAAAATTGGCTTTTAGAAAATGTCAAAACAGGAGATAGTCTGATTATCTCTTTAGATACTCTAATTCATGGAGGATTGATTCCCTCACGAATAAATTTAATCCGTTCGGAAACTATACGAGACAGATTGAAAATTTTTTCTATTTTAAAAGATAGGAAAGTAGAAATATATCTTTCAACTACAGTAACAAGGATTCCAATATATAATTCTGCAGATGAAGAACCCGATTATTGGGAATATTATGGTGAAACATTAAGCGATATGTCGAAAGAATTTGCTAGATATTTAGAATCAAATAATATAGAGAATTTATCTTATAAAGATATTCTTCCTGAGTTTTTAAGTGAAAATGAAGAAAGATATCAACATATCCCTAAGTGGATGATTGAAGATTTCTTTTGGCGAAGGGAAAGAAATTATAATATTATACGAGAAGTCATAGAACTGGTGAATGAAGAGATAATAGACTTTTTAAATTTAACCTTGGATGATAATTCTGCTGGTAGCCTTTCTGTATATGAAGCGCAGCAGCATAGGAATTTTGTAAAAAAATTAGGCTTAGAAGAAAAAATTTCAGTTCATCCTGGAGCAGATGAAACTTCTCTTACCCTTTTAAGTAGATTTTTGTGCTCAAAATTTCAATACGCTCCTTCTTTTGAATTATTTTATGTACATCCAGAATCAATAAATTTAATTCCTCCATATGAAGGTTATCCTTTAAAAGAAAGTGTGGAAAATCATATTAAAGCTGCAGGTGCACAAATTAAATCAAATGGTGAAATACTGCTTCTACTTAATAACACAATCGATTATAGCAAATACGAAGTTATTTATCAGGATGAAGTAAAAGTTAATGAAGAAGAGTATGAAAAGATTTTAATGCAAATTTTGAAAGAAAATAGAATTGTAGGAATTGCAGATATAAGGTATGGAAATGGAGCGGATAAGAGATTAGTAGAAAAACTATTAAAAGAATCCTTAGATTGGAAAAGAATGAATTATGCAGGATGGAATACAGTGAGTAATACCCTTGGAACAGTAATTATACATTCAATTATTCAATATTTTGGTGAAAAAGGGTATCTAAAATTAGATATGGAAGAACTTTTAAAATTACAAGCTATCTTTTTTATAGAACATTGGGGATACCAAGCTGACATTAGGCAACAGTTACGAAAAGATTGTGTAACTAAAGGATGCAATGTTTGGACGCTTATGCCTGCAGAAAAGTGGGCAGAAGAATATACTTGTTCAAAATTGTTACCTTACAAAAATGCAGTAGAAAAAGCTTTACGTAAAAATTGGGAAATGAAGGTATTTTTTCCATGGCATCGTAGTTTTGAAGTGGGAATAATATTATCCTAAATTTAAGATGTGAAATCTGAAAAATAATAAAAGGGAGGAATAATATCCTCCCTTTATTCATTTGATGTTAAGGGTTTTCCAATTTTTAAAATACCTGTATCTGTGATTTCAAGAAAGTGAGTTTTGGTATCATGAGCACAAAGTCTGCAACCATCTATTCTAAACAATCTAACTACCTCTCCAATAGGTTTTTCATATATTTTTGCCGCATATTGTGACATTATCAATTCTTTCGCTAGAACCATTGTTCCATCTACGATATGTCCAACTGCATAACCTCCTGCAGCTTCAGAAGTTAAATCTTCATGACCGGATCTTTTTTGAGAAACTAAGAGAGCAGTTTGACGATGTTTTTTTAGAAAATTGTAAATTCTTCTTATAACTGTTCTTGCCAACATTTCTTTATTTTCATAAAAACCAGTTACCGAATCAATTATTGTAATGGTAGCGCTATATTTTTTTATTACATATTCAAGAGTTGCCAAAAGATTAGGAATATTTTCACGTAATAAACTATAAGAAGCAGCATCAATTAATATTATATTATTCTCAATTTCTGAAAATTCAATCCCCATAGCCCTTGTTCTTTCACTAAGAGAAACTGCAACAAATGCAGCAGGAGTTTCTGCTGTTACAAATATTACATTTCTTCCATTTTCAGCTTGCTTAACTGCAAATTGCTCAACTAACAATGATTTGCCAGTATCAGAAGAACCAGTTATGTTAAATACGCTAAAAGAAGGTATTCCTCCTAAGGATTTCTTTACTACCTTTTTATTAATTATCTCTGTAGTAAAGAAAAGGTCATCCAACCCTTCAACTCCAGTGGCTAATCCTTCTATTTTCGGAGCTTCTTTTAATGCATCTGAGATTTGACTTATTCCTTCAAATACAACCTTTGGCTTTTCAAATTCAAGTTCATCCATTACTTTTTCACCCCCTATCTTACAATATAATAGGGGTTACTCATTTTTTTCAAGCATGCTATAGGCTAGTTTAATTATCGACCCTGCAGTGTGACCTTTGAGGTTCTTTCCTTCTTCTTCCATAAAATCCTTTAATTTACTAATTCTTTCCTTGGCGTATTCAGGATCAGCTTGTAAAATATTCCTAACTGTTTGTTTTGTAATTCCAAGTTCTTTTGCAATTTCTTCGTCAGTTTTATGGTATTCTTCTTTTAAAACTACAGCAAAAGCAGCTCTTGCTAAAGCTGGTAACCAAGTTAAGGATCTATATTCACATAACTGTTTTAGCCCACCAACTAATTCAATAGCTTTTAAAAATACCTTTTGAACCTTTTCTTCTGGACTAATGTTGATTATTTCTTCTTCCTTAACCATACCCTCACCCTCCTTTGAAGGCTACTGGTTGGTGTTTTTATCATTATCCTGCAAGAAGATTCCCACTTCTGTAAGTGGGTAAAGAATAGCAGTTATAAAACATACTAAATCCTT
>LSQX01077292.1_pt2 | contig 16288 bp, 18 predicted proteins | sample 654561 | NCBI WGS metagenome assembly LSQX01 (sample SAMN04489861, study PRJNA283612) | anaerobic digester metagenome | isolation source: 4 biogas reactors fed with cattle manure at either 37C or 55C with and... | place: Denmark: Kongens Lyngby | collected 2014 | reverse complement strand
TCATGCCGCCGCCCCAGTTCTGGAACTGCTCATCCCAGAAGAACACGACGGAGCCCTGCGGCATTTCGTCCGCCAGCGAGGTGGCACCGAACGTGACATCGCTGGAGGTCATGCTTTCGAGGGGATGGCTGACCGCGACGAGCTTGCCGCCCGCGGGCATGGTTTTCTTGATGTAGCCGACGGCGTTGGCGCTGAGAACCTCCTGCGCCGATACCGCGACCACGCCGGCCAGCAACAAGCCGACCAGTGCAATCCATAGTGTCTTTTTCATAATGCGTACTCCGTTGGGGGTTTGTTTTCTAAAGTCGCGTGTCGAGTGGTCCGCTTTTCCTCTCACTGTCGGCGAAGATACGTGATGCCACGTATAGGTGTCAATACCTAATTTTGGATTTTTTTGGATTTTTTTTGGGGGGGGGATTTTTTGGGGGGGAGGCCGGCTGACGCCGGGCCAAAACCGACACGGACCCACACGGACAAACACCGACTGACATCCCGCGTGGGCGGGACAGGCGGACGCTGCGGACGCCGCTGCGCGGCGAGCAAAAAAGCACGAAAACATTCCGCAAAGTCCGTGTGGGTCTGTGTGGGTCCGTGTGGGTCCGTGTGGCTGTTCCGCCGCGTCAGCGGCGCAAAAACGCAAAAAACAGCGCAAAAACGGTGTTTTTGGGCAAAAAACGGTGTTTTTTGGCGGTTTTTGGGCGACGAAGCACGAAGCTAAAAGCGTTCCGAACCGTACTTGACGGGGTTTTCGGGGGGCGGCGGGGGGGGGTCGTCGAGGGTCGGTCGAGGGGCGGCGGGGGGGAGGTCGCCGCGGACGCCGGCGACGATCTGGATGACGCCGGCAAGGAGGACGAGGGTGACGAGGAGGCTGATGAGGAGCACAATGGGGGTGGGATCGGTGGGGAGGTCGCCCTGGGCCTCGAGGATGACGCCGAGCAGGATGCCGGCGGCGGCGAGGGCGACGACGGCAATCTGGAGCTGGCGCACGACAACCAGGGCGAAGCGCAGCGCGGGCGCGGGCCGGGGCCGCGCGCGGGCCAGCTCGGCCAGGACGCGCCCGAGGGGATAGAGCAGCAGGAGCCCGCCAAGCAGAAGCGGCGGATTCGGACCGGTCTTTTCGAGGATGGCCGGGCCGGTGGCGAACCAGAGGAGGAGCGGACACAGGGCGATGAAGGCGTAGCGCAGAAGCCAGTGCCAGATGGCATAGGCGCGCAGACCGCCGCGCCGCGCCGCGCGCCAGAGGGCCTCGAGCAAAACCATGCCGCCGATCGAGCCCGCCACCCCGAGCCAGAGGCCGGCGGGCGGGCGCTGGGGGGTGGCCGCGGCCATGAAAAGCAGGGAGAGGCCCAGGGGCAGCAGCCCCATGGCCTGGGTCTGGCGGCGCTGGTGGCCGGCCAGACGGGCGTCGGCCGCGAGCGCGGGGAAATGAATCGAGGGCGGGTTCATGCGCGCCAGAAGGCCGGCATGAAGAGCGCCAGCACGGTGTAGAGTTCGAGGCGGCCGGCCAGCATGAGGAGGCAGAGCACACCCTTGGCGGCGTCGGGGAACCGGGCGTAGGTCTCGGCGGGCCCCACCCCGGCGAAGCCCGGGCCGGTGTTGGTGACGCAGGCCAGGGACGCGCCGGCCGCCGTGCGCAGGTCGGGCGCCCAGGCGCTGAGCGCGAAGGCGCCGGCCAGCACGAGCAGCACGAAGAGCGCCGCGAAGGCGGCTATGGACAGCACGAGGGGGGCGTCGAGCGGACGGCCGCTGAGGCGCACCGGGATGACCGCCCGGGGCTGGACGAATAGGCGGGCCTCGCGCCAGCAGGCCTGGAGGAGCACCTGCACGCGGCCGGCCTTAAGCCCGCCGGAGGTCGAGGCCGCGCAGCCGCCCATGAGCATGAGCAGCGCAAGCACGAGCTGCGCGGCGGGCGGCCAGCGGGTGGGGTCGGCGGTGATGTGCCCGGTGGTGGTGGCGAAGCTGGCGGCGGTGAAGACCACCTCGCGCAGGCTGCCCGCCAGCGTCCCGCCCGCCGCCGCCCGCGACGGATGCGCCAGCAGCACCGCCGCCGCCCCCGCCGCGACGAACGCGCCGAGGAAGAAACGAACCTCGCCATGACGCCACAGGGGGGCGAACTCGCCGCGCAGGGCGCGGTAGTGCAGCGAGAAGTTGATGCCGCCCAGGAGCATGAAGACGACCAGCGCGGCCTCGATGCCGACGCTGTCGAAGGCGGCAATGCCGGCGGTGCGCGTCGAGAAGCCGCCGGTGGCCACGGTGGTGAGCGCGTGGCAGAGGGCGTCGAAGCCGCCCATGCCCAGCAGACGCAGCACCAGCAGCAGCAGCGCCGTCAGCAGCACATAGACGCCCCAGAGGCCCTTGGCGGTGCCGGCCATGCGCGGCTCGAGGCGGTCCTTCGAGGGGCCGGGCATCTCGGCGCGGTAGAGCTGCATGCCCCCCGCCCCCGCCATCGGCAGAAGCGCCAGCACCAGCACCAGCACGCCCATGCCCCCCAGAAATTGCAGCGCCGCGCGCCATAGCAGCAGACCGCGCGGCAGGGCCTCGAGCGGACCCAGCACCGTGGCGCCCGTGGTGGTGATGCCGCTCATGGCCTCGAAGAACGCCGACATGGGCGTGGCCGCCGCGCCGGACAGCCAAAACGGCAGCGCCGCCGCCCCACCCGCCAGCAGCCAGCCGAGAGTGACCACCCCCAGGCCGTCGCGCCGCGACAGCTCGCGCCCGCCGCGGGTGGCCGCCCACAGCAGCGCCGACGCCAGCGCGGTGCCCAGCGCCGGCCAGCCCAGCGCCCGCGCGCAGGACGCCTCGCCCGCCACACGCGCGTAGCCCGCGCAAACGCCCATCAGCGCGCCCACCACCAGCAGCAGCCACGCAATCACATGGAAAACGCTACGAAAGTTCATTGCCCGGATCCAAACCGCCAGCATGGCACGCCCGCCCACCCCGCGCAAGCGCCGACGCGCCGGCGCCGGCGGCGCGTGCTGGGTGCTGGGTGCGTTGTGCGTTGTGCTTGGTGCTTCGTGCGTTGTGCGTTGTGCTTGGTGCTTTGTGCGTTGTGCTTCGTGCTTGGTGCTTGGTGCGTTGTGCTTTGTGCTTGGGGCCGCGCAGCGGCGTCCGCAGCGTCCGTGTGGGTCCGTGTTTGTCCGTGTTGGTCCGTGTGGCTGTTGCGCCGCGTCAGCGGCGGCGCAAAACAGCGCAAAAACGCGCTTTTTTATCGAAAAATGCGCTTTTTTGCTCGATTTTGGGCCAATTTGGGCGATTTTGGGCGGTTTTGGTGGTTTTTCTTGCCCCGCTGATGCGGGGCGCCGGAACACGGACAAACACGGACCAACACCGACTGACACGGACTTTGCGGAATGTTTTCGTGCTCTTGGCTTCTGGCTCTTTGCCCGCCGCGCAGCGGCGTCCGTGTGGCTGTTGCGCCGCGTCAGCGGCGGCGCAAAACAGCGCAAAACAGGCCAAAAAACGGCGTTTTGGGGCGAAAACGGGCGGTTTTGGGCGATTTTTCTTGCCCCGCTGACGCGGGGCGCCGGAACACGGACAAACATCCCGTCCCGCGCGTGCGGGACGGGACAGGCGGACTTTTGGGAATGTTTTCGTGCTCTTGGCTTCTGGCTCTTGGCTCGCGGCGGCAGCATTGACACACAATCTTAACAATTCTATCCTGCCCGGTGTCCGAGAACACGCTTTGACAACCAATCAAAAGGAACAACCATGAAAAAATTGACCGTCTTTGCCCTCATTATTCTTCTCGCCAGTACAGCCATGGCCGACCACCGGTGGTTGGAGAAATCCGAAGTCAGCGCGTTTTTTCGCCATCCGGGAGTCGGCGCAGGAGGCACCATGTGGTTCTTGATGAACAGCGATCACCTTTTCAAGGACGTGGAGTTAATGACCCACATCATCGGCTTTAATGAATTTAACCTTGATTTTGCACTCTGTTTGGAGTTTGACGGAGCGGACACCATTACGGATGCCGGCATAGTCTGGCGACTCAATGGCAACGCTTGGACAACGACAACCGCCACGGTGATTCCCAATCCCGAGGATGGTTGGCCCGAGGGCGATCACTATATCCCTGTTATCAGCACGTTTGACATGATGACGATCAGCGGCACGCAGCTTGGCCTGAACACATTTGAATTTGTGCCATTTTATAAGGGCATATCGGGACCCGGCAACACGCCGTTTGCAAGCTACCTGGGACACGACGGAACGAAGCAGGAAAATACCGAATCGTTTGAGACCATGCCTGCCGCCGCATATTACAACGGAACTTACTTCCTGAAACCCATTCCCGAACCGACCACCCTGAGCCTGCTCGGCCTGGGCGCCCTCGCCTGCCTGTTCAGGCGCAAAAATCGCGGCTGAGCCCGGGCGCGGAAGTGCGGGTGGAAAGCCAAGACAATTTTTAACGCAAACGACGCAAGGGGGCGCAAAAGGAGGGAGGAATTGCGTGATTGCGGGAATGCGAGATTGGGCGATTGGGGGGGGGATTTTTAACGCAAACGACGCAAGCGGAACGCAAGAGGGCGCAAGCGGGGGCCGCTGCGCGGCGAGCAAAAAAGCACGAAAACATTCCGCAAAGTCCGCCTGTCCCGCCCACGCGGGATGTGGGTCTGTGTGGGTCCGTGTGGGTCCGTGTTGGTTTCCCGCCGCGTCAGCGGCGCCCAACGAAGCACAAAGCACAGCGGCGCGCAGCGGCGCAGCACAAAGCACAGCGACGCGCGGCGGCGCCGCCCCGCTAAAACAGGCCTTCCATTTTGGGCCGGGCGGCGGGGAGGCAGTAGATCACAATGCGGTCGCCGGCGGCGAGCTCGAGGGGGCCGGTGGGGGTGTGGACCTTGACGCCGCGCAGGACGGCGACAATGACTACGCCGCGCGGCAGGGGCAGGTCCTGGATGGCCCGCCCCGCCCACTTGTGCCCCTTCTCGAGCTTGAACTCGATCAACTCGCCGGACAATTCCGCCAAAATGGAGGCGGCCTGCACGTTTTTGCCGCGGACGAAATGGAGGATGGAGTTGACCATGGCCAGGTGGGGGTCCATGACGCGGTCCACCAGGCGCAGGCGGTTGATCATGCCAATGTATTCGGGCTTGCCCACCTGCGCGGCGGTGAAGCGCGCGCCGTATTTCTCGGCGACGAGGCAGCCGATGATGTTGTGTTCGTCGCTGCCGGTGGCGGCCACATAGGCGAGGTCGCCGGCCGCGCCGAGGCCCTCGAGGGTCTGCTCGTCGAGGGCGTCGCCCTTGATGACGAGGGTGCGGTTGAGGCGGTCGGAGCAGAAGTCGGCGCGGGCTTCGTCGCGCTCGAGGAGGATGATCTGCATGCGGGTGCGCTCGAGCAGGAGGGCGAGCTGCAGGCCAAGCTCGCCGCCGCCGGCGATGACGACGCGCTGGAAGCGGGCGTGCTCGGGCCAGGCCCAGTGCATGAAGGCGGCCACGTCGTCGGGCTCGCCGGCGAAATAGACGTCGTCGCCCACGAGCAGGGTGGTGTCGCCGCGGGGGGCGAGATCGTCGCTGCCGCGGCGGATGGCAACGACGCGTACGCGGCTCATGGGGGGGCGGCCGTCGAGCGCGGCCAGGGTGGCGCCAAGCAGCGGGCTGTCCATGTGGACGACCATGCCGACCATCATGACGCGGTTTTCGAGGAGGTCGGCCACCTCGATGGCGCCCGGCAGGCGCAGGACGTTGAAGAGGTCGCCGGCGTATTCGGCGTATTGGTTGACGAGCAGGTCCACGCCGAGGCGCTCGAAGGGGATGTGGCGGCTGGTGGCATAGGACGCGGAGGATACGCGCGCGACGGTGCGCCCCACCCCGCGCGCCCGGGCCAGGATGCAGGCCAGCAGGTTGGTGTCGTCGCGGTCGGTCACGGCGATGAGCAGGTCGGCGCGGGCGATGCCGGCCTGTTCGAGGACGGCCGGGTCGGTGCCGCTGCCGTGGACGGTCATCAGATCGAGCCGGGCGTCGAGCTCGGCCAGGACGTCCTTGTGGATGTCCACCACCACGACGTCGTGGTCGTCCCCGCAAAAAGTTTCGGCCAGCCGACCCCCGGTCTGCCCCCCGCCAATGAGTACGATGCGCATGTGTGCCTTCCTTGTGTCGCGCAAGAAAGTATGCCACCCGCCCAAGCCAAGCCGCAATCTCCAAAGCACGCCGCCGCGCGGCGTGCAGGTGGAAGGTGCAAGGTGGAAGGTGGAAGGGGGAAAGCCAGGACAATTTTTAACGCAAACGACGCAAAAGGCGCAAAAGGAACGCAAGCGGGGGCCGCTGCGCGGCGAGCAAAAAAGCACGAAAACATTCCGCAAAGTCCGTGTGGGTCTGTGTGGGTCCGTGTGGGTCCGTGTTGGTTTCCCGCCGCGTCCGCGGCGTAAAACAAAGCACAGCGCCGCGCAGCGGCGCCGCACAAAGAACCAAGCACAAAGCACAGCGGCACGCGCCCGCCGCGCGCCGCAATCTTTTAGGTTTTGTGCAGCGGGGGGGCCGGTCGAGGGCGTTTTTTTGCAGATAAGGCTTGCACTGGAGGGGCGGGGATGCTCAAGATACGCGCCGTATGTCGAAACGTCGTTGCAGAATTGCCGTTGGCTCGGACCACGGCGGCTATGATTTGAAGGAACAATTGGCCGGCTGGCTGCGCGGCCTGGGGCATAATGTGACCGATGTGGGCGCCCACGGGAAGCAGGCGGTGGATTATCCGGTCTATGCCGCGCAGGTGGCCCGCGCGGTGGCGGCGGGGCGCTCGGACCTGGGCATTATGGTGGATGGCGCGGGGATCGGCTCGGCCATGACCGCCAACAAAATCCCGGGCGTGCTGGCGGCGGCCTGCTATAATGAAACGCTGGCGAAAAACTCGCGCGAACACAACGGCGCGAACGTGCTGACCCTCGGCTCGGGCCAGACCAGTTTGGAACAGGCGAAGGGCATCGTGGATGTCTTTATCGCCACTGAATGCACCGAGGAACGTCACCTGCGGCGCGTTCAGATGATTAGGGACCTCGAAAGCGGACGGGCCAACACCCCCATCATGTCCGCGATAAGGGAGATGAAAATGGAACTCAGCCCCCAAGATGTCGCCCGCATTGCCGAACGCGTCCAACAGATCGTCGGAGGCGGCGGGGCCGCGGCCGGCGCCGCCGCGGACGCGCCGACGGCCAGCCAACTGGCGCGGATGATTGACCATACCCTGCTGAAACCCGAGGCCACGCAGGACGAAATCCGCAAGCTGTGCGAGGAGGCCCTCGAGCACAACTTCTTCAGCTGCTGCGTGAACTCGACCTGGGTGCGCTATGTGGCCCAGATTCTGCGCGGATCGTCGGTGAAGGTCTGCGCGGTGGTCGGCTTCCCCCTCGGCGCCGCCCCGCCCGAAATCAAAGCCCTCGAAGCCCGCCGCGCCATCCGCGAAGGCGCGCGCGAAATTGACATGGTGCTCAACGTGGGCCTGGCCAAAGGCGGCGACTGGGACGCGGCGTACAAGGACATCCGCGCGGTGGCCGAGGCCTGCACCGACGGCGGCGCGCTGCTGAAGGTGATTCTCGAGACGTGCCTGCTGACCAAGGACGAGATCGTGAAGGCCTGCGAGGCCTCGATGCGCGCGCGCGCCGATTATGTGAAGACCTCGACGGGCTTCAACAAGGGCGGCGCCACCGCCGAGGATATCGCCCTGATGGCCCGCACCGTCGCGCCCAAACGCCTCGGCGTGAAGGCCTCCGGCGGCGTGCGCACCTATGCCGACGCCGTGCGCATGATCCAGAACGGAGCCACCCGCATCGGCTCCTCGAACAGTGTCAACATGTTGAAAGAAGCCGCCGCCAGCGGCAGATAAAGGAGCAACCCCATGGCCGAACTCAGAACCTACATATTCATTGACAGCCTCCAGCCGCAGTTCGCCTCGTTCCTGGCGACCGTGGCCAAGGGCTATCTTCCCGTGGAAGGCCAAGCCGCCCTCTTCGTGGAAATCTCGCCGGGCATCGCCATCAACCAGGTGACCGACGTGGCCCTGAAGTCCACCCGCGTGCGCCCCGGCATGCAGATCGTCGAGCGCCTCTACGGCATGCTCGAAATCCACTCGGACTCGCAGGCGGACGTGCGCCAGGCCGGCGCCGCGATCCTCAAGGACCTCGATCTGACCGAGGACGAGCGCATCAAGCCGAAGGTCTATTCGTCGCAGGTCATCCGCAACATTGACGACCACCAGACGATGCTGATCAACCGGATGCGCCACGGCAACCTGATCACCCGCGGGCAGTCGCTCTATATTATGGAAGTGGCCCCGGCGGCCTATGCCGCCCTGGCCGCCAACGAGGCCGAAAAGGCCGCCAACATCAATATCCTCGAAGTGATCACCTTCGGCTCGTTCGGACGCCTATGGCTGGGCGGCGAGGAGCGCGATATTGATGTGGCCTTCCGCGCCGCCGAAGCCGCCATCGAGGCGGTGACTGGCCGGGCCGAAGGCGGCGGAGCGCGCCAGTAAACCCGGAAACCCCAGAGAACCCCCAACCCCTGTAAAACAACGAAACAACAACAAGAGGTACCAACATGTCAAATGCACTCGGAATGATTGAGACCCGCTCCTTCCCGGCCACCGTGGAAGCCGCGGATGCCATGGTCAAGGCCGCCAAAGTCGAACTGGTGACCTATGAGAAGACCGGCGGGGGCTACACCTCCGTGATCGTGCGCGGCGACGTGGCCGCGGTGAAGGCCGCCTGCGACGCCGGGCAGATTGCCGCCGGCCGCGTGGGCGAAGTGATCGCCGTACACGTGATCGCCCGCCCCCACGCCAACGTGGACGCGGTGCTGCCGCTGGGCCGCCCGCCCGCCAAGGGCAAGTAGCCGCCCTTGAGCGCGACGCTGCCGCCGGCCGCAACACCGGCGGCGGCGTCCATCCCCTTTTGATTGTCAGCCAGACCCGGAGGTATCCGCATGAATCTCGGCAAAGTTGTCGGCACCGTCGTTTCCACCCGCAAAGAGCCCGTTCTCGAGGGCATCCGCTTCCTCCTCGTCCGCCTGGTGGACACCGAGGGCAAGGAGACATCCTCGTTCGTGGTCGCGGCCGATGCCATGGGCGCCGGCCCCGGCGAAATGGTCCTGACCGCCGCGGGATCGTCCGCGCGCCAGACCACCATGACCCAGAACAAACCCGTTGACGCGGTCATTATGGCGATCGTGGACACCTGGGACATCGACGGGAAAACCAAATATGTCAAGTAAGTCCGGAGCGCGCGGCCCCGCCCGGGGCCGGACCCGGCCAAGTGTGTAGAGTGCAAGCTCGCGGGAGGCAACCATGAAACTGACCGATCAAGACATCGAAGCCATCGCCCGGCGCATTGCCGGGGATCTGCGCGGCGCGCCCGCGCCGGCCGCCCCCCCCCCCGCCGCGGCGTCCGCCCCCGCCGCGTCCCCCGCTGACTACGGCGACGCCATGGGCGTCTTCAACACCGTGGACGAAGCGGTGGCCGCCGCCCGCGCCGCCTTCCCCGTCTTTTCCGCCCTTTCCATCGAAAAGCGCGCGGCCGTCATCGCCAGCATCCGCGCCGTCATGCGCGAAAACGCGACCGCGCTGGCCAAATCCGCCTATGAAGAAACCGGCTACGGCCGTTTCGAGGACAAGATTCTCAAGAACCAGCTGGTGATCGAGAGGACCCCCGGCACCGAAGACCTGCCCGCCCGCGCCTTTACCGGCGACCACGGCCTCACCCTGATCGAATACGCCCCCTTCGGCGTGCTGGGCGCCATCACCCCCACCACCAACCCCACCTCCACCATCATTTGCAACGCCATCGGCATGCTGGCCGCCGGCAACGTGGTCGTCTTTAACGTCCACCCGAGCGCCAAACGCTGCTCCGTCGAAACCGTCGCCCTCCTCAACAAGGCCATCATCGCCGCCGGCGGCCCGGCCAACGCCGCCGTGTGCGTGGGCGAGTCCTCGATCGAGTCCGCCGGGCAGCTCATGAAGCACCCGGGCATCCGCGTGCTGGTCGTCACCGGCGGCGGCGGCGTGGTCAAGGCCGCCATGGAAAGCGGCAAGCGCGCCATGTGCGCCGGGCCCGGCAACCCCCCCGTGGTGGTGGACGAAACCGCCGACATTGACAAGGCCGCCGCCGACCTCGTCTTCGGCGCCGCGTTCGACAACAACATGATCTGCATCGAGGAAAAAGAAACCGTGGTCGTCGCCTCCGTCGCCGACCGGCTCATCAAGGCGATGCAGCAGAACAACGCCGTGCTGATTGATCCATCCAAGGTGGCCGCCATGGAGCAGGTCATCTTCTCCAAGATGGCCGGCCCCCGCGAGCACGCCACCATCAACCGCAAGTGGATCGGACAGAACGCGGACAAGATTCTCGCCGAAATCGGCATCTCCGCCCCCGCCACCACGCGCCTCGGCATCGTCGAGCTGCCCGAGGACCACCCCCTCTTCTGGACCGAGCAGATGCTGCCCATCATGCCCGTCTGCCGCGCGCCCAACGTGGACTATGCCATTGATCTGGCCATCCAGATGGAGGGCGGCAACTTCCATACCGCCATCATGCACTCGAAGAACATTGACAAGCTCTCGAAGATGGCCCGCGCCTGCAACTGCTCGATCTTTGTCAAAAACGCCCGCTCGCAGGCCGGCCTCGGCTTCGGCGGCGAAGGCTATACCTCGTTCACCATTGCCTCGCCCACCGGCGAAGGCCTCACCACCGCGCGCAGCTTCTCGCGCGAACGCCGCTGCACCCTCGCCGACCACTTCCGCATCGTATGACCCCGCCCCCGACTGAAAGTTTCGCGACGCCCGCATGAAAGCCCATCCCGCATTCGCCTCGATCGAGTTCAACAGCGTGCCCTCCGGCATCTTTGCCGCCGACGCCCTGCTCAAGAAGTCGCCCATCTCGATGATCCGCTCCGGCACCATCGGTTCCGGCCGCTACCTCATCCTGCTGGCCGGCACCACCGCCTCGGTCGAGGAGGCCCACCAGGAGGCCCTCTTCCACGGCGGCCTGCAGGTGGCCGACGACGCCTTCCTGCCCGACATCCATCCCGCCCTCTACGAGGCGGTCCTCGGCAACGTGCGCAAGATGGGCGCCGGCCCCCTGCTCGTGCTCGAAACCCCCACCGTCTCCTGCAACCTCCAGGCCATCGAAGCCGCCCTCAAAGGCGTGCCCGTCGAGCTGATCGAATTCCGCGCCGGCGACCCGCGCATGGACGGCCGCGGGCTGGCCATTCTGCAGGGCGACCTCTACGACGTCGAAGCCGCCCAGGAAATCGCTCTCGCCACCCTCGAAACCCGCGGCATCCCCGCGCAGTACCGCATCCTCACCTCGCCCCACGACGCCCTGCTCACCCAGATTTCCGTCTCCACCCGTTTCGATCTCGCCCAGTCCGTCGCCCTCGAAGGAGAAACCGCCTCGTAACCCCGGAAGACCCGCCATGCTGCTCGGAAAAGTCATTGGAACCGTCGTTGCCACCCAAATCTATGAGGGCCTCGAAGGCGTCCCCATGCTCTGGGTCCAGCCCCTCACCAAGGAAGGCCGGGAAAAAGGCGCGCCCATCGTCTGTGCCGACGGCACCCGCATGGCCGGCCCCGGCGAACTGATCTACTACGAGGGCGGGCGCGAAGCCGCCCTGCTGCTCGAACCCTGGTTCGTCCCCGTGGACCATGCCATTGTCGGCATTGTGGACGGCGTGGATGTCCCCGACTGGAAAGGCGGCCCCGAATGATCATCGGCAAAGTCCTCGGCAACCTCCACTCGACCATCCACCACCCCTTCTACGGCAACCGCAAAATCCTGCTCGTCGAACGCATCGAGCCCGACGGCACGCCTCTGCCCGGCTATGTGGTGGCCATTGACCAGGCCGGCGCAGGCCCCGGCGAAACCGTCCTCGTCCTCGACGAAGGCAATGGCGCCCGCCAAGTCCTCGAAGACAAGGACGGCCCCGTCCGCAGCGTCATCGTCGGCATCGTTGACGAAATCGCCACCGCCTGAACACGCCGGCTGACGCCGGCTGGTGAAAGGTGCCAGGCACAAGGTAAAAGCCCCCCCCTACCCAATCCGGCAGTCGCCGGTTGCGCCCCAGCCAAGACGCAGGAGCGCCCAACACACCCCAAACCGCCCCAAAAACACCAAAAAACGCGCTTTTTTGCCCCAAAATGGCCGGTTTTGGACCGTTTTGGGCCATTTTTGCCCGTTTTTTGCCATCAACCGGCAGCTGCCGACAAACCCCGGGGCAAGGCGCGCCAGCGCCCAAACAACGCCCCGTTTTTGTCCGTTTTTCTTGCCCCGCTGACGCGGGGCGCCGGAACACGGACCCACACGGACCCACACAGACCCACACGGACATTGCGGAATCTTTTCGTGTTCTTTTCTCCATGCCCCTCCCGCCACGATCAAGGCGCGGTAGCGCCTGCACCCCGCCTCGCCGTCGCCCCTGTTTCCGCCGCGCAGCGGTGTCCCAAATGTCCGTGTCAGTCCGTGTGGGTCCGTGTTGGTCCGCGTGGCTGTTTCGCTGCGTCTCTGACACATCGCGGACGCCTCGGCGATGCGTTCCGCCCGAGGCGGACAGGCTCCTACCAAAACAACCCCAATCCCGTGCCGCCGTTGCCATGGCGCGGCAGCGCCCAACAAAGCACGAAGCACAACGCACAACGCACAAAGCACAACGCATCTTTGCACCTTCCACCTGGCACCTTCCACCGCGGCGGCTCGCCGCCGCAATTTTTCTCCCCCCAGAGTGGACATTTTCCCGGACATGGTGAATAGTGTCCCGGTTGAACCATAACCAGCGGTTTGAGCGCCGCGACAAGGAAAGACAGCATGAAAGCCATTCTGATTATTCTCGACTCCGTGGGCATTGGCGCCGCGCCGGACGCGGCTGATTACGGCGATGCCGGCTCCGCCACCCTCCCCAATCTGGCCGCGGCCGTCGGCGGCGTGAAGCTGCCGACCATGCAGAAGATGGGCCTGGGCAACATCCCCCCCCTGCTGCACCACCAGCCGCCCCTGGCCATTGCCGGCGTCCCCGCCGAGGACGCCCCCAACGCCTCCTACGGCGCCATGCGTGAAGTCTCGGAGGGCAAGGACACCATCACCGGCCACTGGGAAATCGCCGGCCTCGAAGTCCGCCCCGGCTTCCATAACTTCCCCTTCGAAAACTCGTTCCCGCCCGACCTGATCGCCGACTTCGAGCGCGAGACCGGGCGCAAGCTGATCGGCAACAAGGCCGCCAGCGGCACGGTGATCATCGAGGAACTCGGCAGGGAGCACCTCGAGACCGGCGCGCTGATCTGCTACACCTCCGCCGACAGCGTCTTCCAGATCGCCGCCCACGAGGAGGTCGTGCCCGTGCCCGAACTCTACCGCTATTGCGAGATCGCCCGCCGCCTCTGCGACCCCCTGCGCGTGGGCCGGATCATCGCCCGCCCCTTCGTCGGCGAACCCGGCAGCTTCAAGCGCACCGAAAACCGCAAGGACTTCGCCTATCTGCCGGAAGAGAAAACCATCCTCGAACGCCTCGTGGAGGCCGGCGTCCCGGTCTATGCCGTCGGCAAGATCGAGGACATCTACGCCCACCGCGGCATTACCGAATCCGTGCACACGGGCAACAACATGGACTCGCAGGCGCTGGTCGCCAAGTGGACCCGGGAAAAAGAAAAAGGCCTGATCATGGCCAACTACATTGACTATGACATGCTCTACGGCCACCGGCGCGACCCGCGCGGCTATGCCGACAGCCTCGAAAAGACCGATCAGTGGCTGGCCTCCTATCTGCCGCTGCTGGGCGTGGACGACCTCCTGATCATCACCGCCGATCACGGCAACGACCCGACCTTCGAGGGCACCGACCACACCCGCGAATATGTCCCGCTGCTGGTCTATCGCAAGGGACAGCCCGCCCAAAGCCTCGGTGTGCGCGAAGGCTTCTACGACATCGCCCAGTCGCTCGCCGCCTACTTCGGCCTGCCCCCCCTCCCCCGGGGCGCATCCTTCCTCGGATAAGTTTCAGCACCGGCCAGATTGCCGCTTGAAGAAGCGGCCCAAAATCGGGATAGTGGACTCCAGGTTTTTGCAAAGGAGAGTCCCATGGTTCCGCAATGGATTATTGAAAAGAAACGTGACGGCAACATTCTGACCGACGAAGAAATCCGCTTCTTCATCAACGGCTTCACCGCGGGCACCATTCCCGACTATCAAATGGCCGCCATGGCCATGGCCATCTACCTCAAGGGCATGACCCCGGAGGAAACCGCCGTGCTGACCGATGCCATGATGCGCTCCGGCGCCATGGTGGACACCTCGTCGGTCGAACTGCCCCTCGTGGACAAGCACTCGACCGGCGGCATCGGCGACAAAGTCTCGATCATCCTCGCCCCCCTCGCCGCCTGTGCCGGCCTGGCCGTGCCCATGATCTCCGGCCGCGGCCTCGGCATCACCGGCGGCACCCTCGACAAGCTCGAGTCCATCCCCGGCTTCAACGTGAACCTCTCGGAGGAAGCCTTCATCGAAACCGTCAAAACCTGCGGCTTCTCGATGATCGGCCAGACCGGCGAGATCGCCCCGGCCGACAAAAAGCTCTACGCCCTGCGCGACGTCACCGGCACTGTCGCCTCGATCCCGCTCATCACCGCCTCGATCATGTGCAAAAAGATGGCCGAGGGCATTGACTCGCTCGTGCTCGATGTCAAATACGGCGCGGGCGCCTTCATGAAGACCCTTGATGACGCCACCACCCTGGCCGAGTCCATGGTCCGCGTGGGCAAAGCCATGAACAAGGGCATGGTCGCCCTGATCACCGATATGAACCAACCGCTGGGCCGCACCGCCGGCAACGCCCTCGAAATCATCGAGTCCATGGAATGCCTCCAGGGACAGCACGCCGATGACGACCTGATGAACATCACCCTGGCCCTCACCGCCGAAATGCTCGTGCTGGGCAAAACAGCCGCCACCGTCGAGGACGCCCGCGAGATTCTCCTGGGCCACATCGCCTCCGGCGCCGCCTTCGCCAAGTTCAAGGAAATGGCCGTACTGCATGGCGCCGATGTCACCGCGCTCGACGACCTCGGCAAGCTGCCCAAGGCCTCGATCGTCACCGCCTACGAGGCCCCCGCCGCGGGCTACCTCACCAGGGTGGACGCCGAGTCCATCGGCCGCGCGGTCCTCGTGCTGGGCGGCGGACGCCAGAAGACCGACGATGTCATTGACTACGCCGTGGGCACCTCCGGCCTCGCCAAGATCGGCGACCAGGTTGCCGCGGGCCAGCCGCTGGTCACCGTGCACGCCAACTCGCCGGACAAACTCGCCCAGGCCATGACCTATATTGAAAAGGCCTTCGAGATCGCCCCCGAGCCCGCCGCCGCCCCCGTGCCCATCGTCGCCCGCATCACCGGTTAAACGCGGCGTCAATGTGCCGTGCAGCCGGGAGGAAGCGCAGGGCAAAACCGACACGGACCAACACGGACCCACACGGACGGACACGGACGCTTGGGAATGTTTTCGTGCTCTTGGCTTCTGGCTCTTTGCTCGCCGCGCAGCGGCGTCCGCAGCATCCGCCTGTCCCGTCCCGCACGTGCGGGACGGGATGTCGGTCCGTGCTCGTCCGTGTTGGTCCGTGTGGCTGTTCCAAAGGTAGGGACGCATCGCCGAGGCGTCCGTGGCCCGATCCCGCACGTGCGGGATGGGACATAGAAAAAATGGTTTGAGAGCTTCCCGCACAACCTGGGCCTTGCCGCATCCCGCATAAACTTTTCGAGCACCTTTTTTCTTCGCTGCGTCCCGCATGGGCGGGACGCAGCGCGGACGCCTCGGCGAGGCGTCCCGCCCGAGGCGGACCGGCTCCTACCTTTACAAATGGCAATTTCGTAACGCCGTTGCTCTGGCGCGTCAGCGCCCCCCCCTTAAAAAAATTCGCGTCCATCTCGATTTGTTTCCGGGCGAAAAATCTTTCGCCCCTACCGCCTTCTGCGGCCCGCGGGCCGCCCCCCAAAAAAAATTGTGTCCATTCGCGTCTATTCGCGGTTCTTTCTTTGTGGTTTTTGTGTTCTTTGTGGTTACCCCCAAAACCCACGCTTGCGTTCCCTTTGCGCCTCTTGCGTCGTTTGCGTTAAAAAATTGCCCTCCCGTTCCACTCTTATAGGAACACCAGAGTTATGAATAGGCGGGGCGGAGAGCCCCGCGAAGCTCCCCGCACCCGCCTGTTTGTAACTCTGCCGAACCGCCGCCGATTTGACTTGTAGACGGCGGGATCAAGGAATGCAATGAAAGTGGAAACACGCGTCGCCCGGTTACGAATTTTCCGCCCTTCCAGCTGGATGGACAGAC
>LSQX01181960.1_pt1 | contig 16290 bp, 19 predicted proteins | sample 654561 | NCBI WGS metagenome assembly LSQX01 (sample SAMN04489861, study PRJNA283612) | anaerobic digester metagenome | isolation source: 4 biogas reactors fed with cattle manure at either 37C or 55C with and... | place: Denmark: Kongens Lyngby | collected 2014 | reverse complement strand
AAGCGGCCGGGCAGCTTGGCCCTCCAGTGGGGGACGGCCAGGAAGACGGCCACGACCAGGGCGGTCAGGAGCTTGAGGTAGTTGGGATCCAGCCTCATCCAAAGGACCGTCTGGATGACCAGGAAGTAGATGATGGCCCCGACGACCGAGCTGAAGAGGCGGAGGGCGAAGTTACGGAAGATCCGGACCAGGAGGGCCTCGCCGATGATGACGGCGGCCAGGCCGATGATGATGGCCCCCCGCCCCATATTGATATCGGCAAATCCCTGGTACTGGGTCAGGAGGGCCCCTGACAGGGCCACCAGGCCATTGGAGAGCATGAGGCCCAGGATCTTGTTGAAGTTGGTGTTGATCCCCTGGGCCTTGGCCATGTGAAGATTGGAGCCCGTGGCCCGGATAGCAGTCCCCAGTTCAGTCCCGAAGAACCAGTAGAGGAGACCTATGATGAGAATGATAAAGAGGCTGACCGTAAAGAGAGGGGACCAATAGAAGGGCTTGTCCCCCTTGGCCACCTCCTGGAGATAGCGAAGGGAGACCAGGAGCTTGTGCTGGTCCACATTGAGGGAGAGATTGGGCTTGCCCATGATCATGAGATTGACGGCCCAAAGGCCCAGCTGGGTCAGGATACCGGCCAGGATAGGGGAGATGCCAAAGAAGACATGGAAAATCCCCGTGGCCAGGCCGGCCAGCATGCCGGCCCCCAGGGCCAGGAGCATGGCCAGGGCCAGGGGTTTGCCCTGGAGCAGCATGACCACGAAGACGGCCCCTCCTGTACAAAAGGAGCCGTCCACGGTCAGGTCTGCGATATCAAGGGTTTTGTAGGTCAGGTAGACGCCGATGGCCATGATGCCCCAGATCAGGCCCTGGGCCACGGCGCCCGGCAATTGGTCCAAAAGATTTGGAATACTTAAAGGCATAACAAACTCCCAACTTGCGGGTTAGCCCCTAATAGGCAGGTAGTCGTCAGGCATGGTCAGCCCCAGCGCGTCGCAGATCTCCGGATTGAACATCTTGCTGAAGTTGGGCGCATATTGGATGGGCATTTGTGAAATGTCAGCCTGACCGGTCAAGATTTGGTGGGCCATGAGGCCCGTGGTAAAGCCCAAATCGTAATAGTCGATGGTCAGGGTGGCCACCCCGCAGATGGCACAAGGATCCTTCTCACCCGTGATGACGGGCACAAGGGCAGGACGGCAGACATTGTCAATAATGCCGGCATTGGAAGCCACCGTATTGTCGGTGGGCAGATAGATGACATCTACCTCACGGACGGCACTGCTGGTGATGGCCGCCAGGTCATTGGAGTCCGTGAAGGGGTAGGGCAGGGCCTCCAGGCCCAGCTCCGTCAAATAGTGGGTCATACGGTCCACCTGGTAGAGGGAATTGGGCTCGGCAGAGCAATAAATAAGGCCGACTTTTTCGGCCTCAGGGAAAAGATCCTTGATCATCTGAGCCTGTTGGTCCAGGGGTGCCAGATCGGAGGTGCCGGAAATATTGCCACCTACCGTGCCGGTGAAATTGTCCAGACCCAGGGCCACCCCGTATTCGGTGATGGAAGTCCCCAGGACGGGGATATCGGCCGTGGCCGTAGCGGCTGCCTGGAGGGCAGGGGTGGCATTGGCCAGGATCAGGTCCACCTTGGAGGCGACGAAACCATTGGCGATGGATGCGCAGGTGTTGGGGTCGCCTTGGGCGTTCTGATAATCAAAGGCCACCTTGTCCCCCAGTTTTTCGGTCAGGGCGTCTTGGAAGCCTTGGGTGGCTGCGTCAAGTGCCCCATGCTGGATCAGTTGTGAAATGCCGACCCGATAATAGGACCCGTCCCCTTCCTTCGATTGGGCCGCGTCTTGGCTTTTGCAGGCTGCCAGGCCGATCACAAGTGACAGGATCAGGCACAGGGCCAGGCCAGTTAACAAACGCTTCATGGTTTCTTCCTCCTTCGTTCAAGATTTGTCTATGATCATAACCCCTCTGTCCCCATTAAGATAGGCGAAAGCCTCAAATTCCATATAGTAGACAGGATCCAGGGTTAATCATGGATAAAAATGCACAAATGTGACAAAAGGCCAGGGCCATCTTTCAAGACCGGCTCCTCTTAAGCGAGGAGCCGGTTTATCCTCGAAAGAATCAGGCCACTGATCAGTCGCTGATGGGCTGATAGTCATCGGGCATGGTCAGGCCCAAGGACTCACAGATTTCCTGGTTATAAAGCTTGGTAAATTTGGGTGCATATTCGATGGGCATACTGACAATGTCAGCCTGTCCGGTCAAGACCTTGTGGGCCATGAGGCCGGTGGCAAAACCCAGGTCATAATAGTCGATGGAGAGGGTGGCCACCCCGCAGCCCGCGCAGGTATCTTTTTCACCGGCCACGACCGGGATGCCTGCCGGCCGGCAGATATTGTCAATGATGCCGGTGTTGGAGGCCACGGTATTGTCGGTGGGGACATAAATCACCTCCACCTCCTTGATGGCAGCAGCTGTGATGCCGGCCAGGTCATTGGAGTCGGTGAAGGGGTAAAAGTTGCATTCATAGCCCAGATCCAGGAGCAGAGTCTCGATGGTCTTGACCTGGTAGAGGGAGTTGGGCTCAGCTGAACAATAAAGAAGGCCCACATTCTTGGCCTCCGGGAAAAGATCCTTGATCATCTGGGCCTGTTGGTCCAGGGGTGCCAGGTCAGAGGTGCCGGAGACATTGCTGCCTACCGTACCGGTGAAATCGTCAATACCCAGGGCCACACCATACTCGGTGATGGAGGTGCCCAGGATGGGGATATCGGCCGTGGCCGTGGCGGCTGCCTGGAGGGCAGGAGTGGCATTGGCCATGATTAAATCAACCTTGGAGGCGACAAAACCATTGGCGATGGATGCGCATGTGTTGGGATCGCCTTGAGCGTTTTGAAAGTCAAAAACCACCCGATCCCCCAGTTCTTGGGTCAGGGCGTCTTTGAAGCCTGCAGTAGCTGCATCTAAAGCGCCGTGTTGAATCAGCTGTGAAATGCCGACGGTAAAAAATGAGCCGCTCCCTTCTGACGATTGGGTCGGTTGCTTGGGGTTACCGCATGCCGTCAAACTGATGGCCAGGGCCAAGATCAGCAGGACAGCCAAGATGCTGAACACTCGTTTCATGATCTGTTCCTCCTTTCTGATATTTTAATCACGATCATAACCTTATCCGGCCATAATTGATAGACACTTGTAAAAAATTCCATTTATTAGACAGGAAATCAGGCCATTTAGGCATAAAGATGCACAAAGCATCTAAAGGTCCATCAATAAAGGGGCCTTTGGACCCAATGTTTTATTATTCGGGAAGCGCCAAGTGGGCCTCATAAAAGGCCTTGATCTTTTGAAAGGTCTCCTGGCTGATGACATGTTCCACCTTGCAGGCGTCCTCGGCAGCTGTCTCCCGGCTGACACCCAATTGGACCAGAAGGTCGGTCAGGAGGACATGGCGCTCGTAGACCCGGCGGGCGATGGCCCTGCCCTGGTCGGTCAGCTGGATGAAGCCCGAATCGTCCATGACGATCAGGCCTCCCTCTCTCAACTGCTTCATCATGACGCTGATGGTGGGCCGGGAATAGTCCATAGCATGGGCCAGGTCCACAGATCTGACCGCTTCCTGCTCCCTGGAGAGGATGTAGATGGTTTCCAGATAATTTTCGATGGTTTCGCCCACCCGCATGACCGGCCTCCTTTATTAGGACAGACTAACTAGATAAAGCATAGCCCAGCTATCAAAATTTGGCAATTTTCAGGTAACAAAAGGGGGTGACAAGGGATACAAGTTAGGATAAGCTAACTCTGGGTTAGGAATCGCTAACTTCTTTTAAAGAATATCTATCAAGAAAAGGCGGATCAAGGCATATGCAAAGATTGCTGACGACATTGGGTAAGGGCGAGGAAGGTCGGGTCAAGACTATCCGTGCAGGCAGGCATGCCACCAAAAGACTCTATGAAATGGGCTTTAACAGCGGGGCCCTGGTCAAGGTGGTCAAAAACGACGCAGGACCTGTCATCGTCAGTCTCAAGGGCAACAAGGTGGCCCTGGGGCGGGGACTGGCCTCCAAGATCGAATTGACCGGATCTGAGCCCTCACATTAAGCGGGCCTTTACATAGATAAAGCAGGCTGTGCAGAAAATGAAAGATATCAAGATTGCTTTGGCTGGTAATCCCAATTCCGGGAAGACCACCCTTTTTAATTTCCTGACCGGGGCCTCCCAACATGTGGGTAACTGGCCGGGTGTCACCGTAGAAAAAAAAGAAGGTTCCTTCACTTATGAGGGGCAGACGGTCCAGGTGGTGGACCTGCCGGGTATTTACAGCCTGGGTGCCTTTTCCCAGGATGAGCTGGTGGCCCGGGACTATATCATGACCGGTGACGCCGACGTCATCATCAATGTCATTGACGCCAGCAATATCGAACGCAACCTTTACCTGACGGCCCAGCTCCTGGAGATGGGCAAGAAGATCGTGGTGGCCCTCAATATGGCTGATGAGGCAGAAAAACGTCAGATCCGCTTCAATATCGAAAAACTCTCGGAGCTGCTGGCTGCCCCCGTCATCCCCACGGTGGCCCATAAGGGCCAGGGCAAGGAAGACTTGATCAAGGCGGCCCTGGATATGGCCCAAAGGTCTGAGGCCCAGACGCCACCCATGATCTACAAGGCTTCGGCGGCCCATCATATCGGCCACATGGAGGAGCTTTTGGAGGGTCAGGACCTGCCCTATCCTGCCAAGTGGACGGCAGTCAAGGTAGTGGAGGGGGATGCCTCCATCCTGGAGACCCTCCAGGCCCTGCCCCTGCCTGCTCGTGTCAAGGAAGGCATTGAAAATTTCCATAAATACCACAGCCGGGACAGCTTCGAGCTGGATGTGGTGGATTCCCGTTACAGCTTTGCCCATATGCTGGCCGAGGAGTCGGTTATCCGCCCCCAGGAGGAAGTGGTCACCTTCAGCGACCGCATCGACCGCTTCCTGACCAATAAGTATCTGGGCATTCCCATCTTTGCGGTCATCATGCTGGCGGTCTTCCAGCTGACCTTTGTGGTGGGCCAGGACCTTCTGGGCGAATTTGCGGCCGGCCTGGTGGAAGGCCTGGGCGGCCTTTTGGAGACCTTCCTCATCTCGGTCAATTCACCTGACTGGCTGGTCTCCTTCCTGATTGACGGCCTGATCATGGGAGTGGGGGCCGTGGTCGAATTCGTCCCCCTGATCACCGTCCTCTACCTGCTCCTGGGGCTCCTGGAAGACAGCGGCTACATGGCCCGGGCAGCCTATGTCTGGGATGATCTCATGCGCCGATTCGGCCTCCAGGGCAAGTCCTTCATCTCCATGATCATCGGCTTTGGCTGTAATGTCCCGGGCATCATGTCAGCCCGGACCCTGGACAGCCGCAAGGACCGGATGATCACCATGCTGATCAACCCCTTCATGTCCTGCGGGGCCAAACTGCCCATCTATTCCATCTTTATCGCAGCCTTCTTCCCCGGCTATGGCGGTATTCTCCTCTTCTCCCTCTATGCCCTGGGTATCCTGGTGGCCCTGGTCCTGGCCAAGATCTTCAACCGGACCCTCTTCAAGGGAGAACCTTCCTTCTTCATCATGGAGCTGCCCCCCTACCGGATGCCCACCCTGCGTAATGTCCTCAGTAATATGTGGAATAACCTGTCAGGCTTCATCAAAAAGGCGGGGACCATCATCTTCCTGGTAGTGACCGTCATGTGGGTCCTGGCCGTCCTGCCTGCCTCAGCTGAACCTTACAGCCAGGACAGCATCCTGGGCCAGATCGGCAGCTTCCTGGTCCCCATCTTCAGCCTGGCTGGTTTTGGGACCTGGCAGGAGTCCGTGGCCCTCTTTGCCGGTATCCCGGCCAAGGAGGCCGTGGTAGGCACCCTGGGCATGCTTTATGCCGGTCAGTATATGGAGGAGGGTCAGGCCCTGGTGGATGCCATCCGCCAGCATTTCACCCAGCTGACCGCCCTGGCCTATATGGTCATGGTCCTCCTTTACACCCCCTGCGCGGCCACCCTGGGGATTGTGGCCAAGGAAACCAAATCCATCAAGTGGCCCCTCTTCATGGCCATCTATACCTTTGCCATCGGCTGGCTGGCAGCCGTCCTGGTCTTCCAGGTGGGCAGCCTCCTGGGCTTTGGCTAGAAGGAGTGACTTATGTTGACTGAGATTCTCCGCGCCATCCAAAGGGACCGGCTTTTGTCCAAGCCCCGCCTGGCCGCCGAGTTCAAGGCCAGCGAGGAGGTCATTGACCAGGCAGTCCAGCAACTGATTGACATGGGCTACCTGATCAAGGAGGAGATGGGCCAGGACTGCGTCACGGCCTGCAGCAGCTGCCCTTATGCCACCGCCTGCGGCAAGGTTATATTGACTACCTACCGGATCTCCGACAAGGGAGAAAGTCACCTGGCCCGGCAAGGGGAATAGACCATAGACTTCACGGCCGCTGATAGAAAGCCAGATTTGCTTTTTCTTTGACCGCCTCCTCAAGGGGGCGGTCTTTTTCTGCCTCCCCTGACAGGACCAGCTGGACCAGCCTCCCTGCCTGGCTCAAGCGGACTTCCAAGTCAGGAGGAGAGGCAGGAACCAGGCTGACAATCAAGTGGACCCCATGGGCCCGGGCCAGGTCCAGGACCTCCTCCCGCTCTTCAAAGGGCAGATCCAAGATGAGAAGGCCGTCGACACCCAAGCTTTTGCAGGCCTGGAAGAAGGCCGGATAGCCATAGCGGAAGAGGGGGTTGAGGTAGCTGCTGATTATAAGGGGGACCTGACTGCTCTCCCTTACTTGTCTGATCAGGTCCAGGATCTGATCCATGGAGATTCCCCGGGCCAGGGCCCGGCCCTGGGCGGCCTCCAGCAGGGGGCTGTCGGCGGCAGGGTCGGAGAAGGGGACCACCAGGTCCAGAAGATCGAAGTCACCTTCCTGGATTTCTTTTACAAGATCCGGGGCCTGGGGGTCGCCCGCCACCCGGGTCAGGACCTTGAGGAGCCCCCCTTTAGTCAATTGATCCAGTCTAGTCATAAAGTTCCCTCCCTCTGTAACGGGCCATGGCGGCCACATCCTTGTCGCCCCTGCCGGACAGGTTGACGATCAGGATATCCTCTTGGGTCATTGCCGGGGCCAGCTCCATGGCCTTGGCCAGGGCATGGGCACTTTCAACAGCCGGGATGATGCCCTCGGTCCGGGACAGGTATTCGAAGGCATGGGCGGCTTCCTGGTCGGTCACGGCCAGGTATCGGGCCCGGCCTGAATCATGGAGCCAGGCATGCTCGGGACCGATCCCCGGATAGTCCAGGCCGGCTGAGATGGAATGGACGGGCAGGATCTGGCCCTGATCGTCCTGGCAAAAGTAGGATTTCATGCCCTGGAAGACACCGGGCGCCCCCCGGTTGATGCTGGCCGAGTGGTAGTCGGTCTCCAGGCCCTTGCCAGCCGCCTCGCAGCCGATCAGCTGGACATCCGGATCTCCTAGGAAGGCATGAAAGATTCCCATGGCATTGCTGCCCCCGCCGACACAGGCCAGGACTGCTGAGGGCAGCCGGCCCTCCAGGTCCAGGATGGCCTCCCGGGCTTCCCGGCCGATGACACTTTGAAAATCCCTGACCATGGCAGGGTAGGGGTGGGGGCCGACGACTGATCCCAGGACATAAAAGGTGTCATGGGTCCTTTGGGCCCACTCCCTCATGGTCTGGTTGACGGCATCCTTGAGGACCTGGCTGCCGGAACTGACGGGGTGGACCTTGGCACCCAGCAATTCCATCCGGTAGACATTGAGGGCCTGGCGCTGGCAGTCGATCTGGCCCATGAAGATCTCACAGTCCAGGTCCAGAAGGGCTGCGGCCGTGGCTGTGGCTACCCCATGCTGGCCCGCCCCGGTCTCGGCAATGACCCGGGTCTTTCCCATGGCCCGGGCCAGGAGGGCCTGGCCCAGGACATTGTTGATCTTGTGGGAGCCGGTGTGGTTGAGATCTTCTCTTTTCAGATAAATCTTGGCCCCACCCAGGTCCTGGCTCATCTTTTGGGCGTAGTAGAGCCGGGAGGGCCGGCCCACATAATCGGCCAGGAGCCTGTCAAGTTGGGCCTGGAAAGCCGGGTCCATCTTGACTTTCTCATAGGCCTCTTCGATGGCCTGGAGCTGATCCATTAGGATCTGAGGAATGTACTGGCCCCCATAGGGGCCAAAGCGTCCCTTTCTCATCTTTTGCCTCCTTGTGCCGGAGACATAAAAAAACGCCCCCGACTGATTTAGTCAAGGACGGGTGTTGAACATCCGCGGTGCCACCTTGCTTCACGATGACTCGTGCCCTCTTGGAGATACCATCATATCTCCCGCAACTGACGTATGCCTCACGTCGTGGAATACTGGAAGTCTCGCTCTTTTCTGCCACGCCCTCAGCGGTCCATTTGATGTATAGCCTGGTACGGGTTTCCAGCCAGCCCCGCTCTCTGTGACCGCACATACACCTTTATCTCCGCCTCAACGGTTTCTGGGTGATTCAATTGTTAGCTGTCACCATAAGGCAAAGGCCATCTTATGTCAATACTGGGTTATTATATACCCGATCGGTATTAATTGATACAAAGACTTCGATTAAAACCCGATAGGGTATAAATGCAATGGATCTATTGTAAATAAACCCTATAGGGTATAAACTATAGTTCATGATCTATAGGGGAGGATCAAGATGAAGGCTATTGCTGATTTTATTAAAGAAAACAGGAAGCGGGCAGGCTTAACACAGGAAGAATTCGCTATGAGGGCTGGGTTAGGGCTTCGCTTTGTCCGGGAATTAGAACAGGGAAAAAAGACTGTTCGCATGGACAAGGTGAATGTAGCTTTGGCCATGTTCGGCATGGAGGCGGTCCCGGGCAGGAAGGAATTTGAATAATGCCAAGTTTTCGAATCGCCAATGTTTATGTTAACCAGATTTTCGCGGGTCAACTGTCTGAAACTGATCAAGGTTATCTTTTCACCTATGATGCCGACTACCTAAAATCGGCTTTAGCAAAACCCGTATCTCTCACCATGCCGATAAGAGAGGAAAGCTATAAATCCAAGGTCCTTTTTTCATTCTTTGATGGTCTGATCCCCGAAGGATGGTTGCTGGATCTAGTCAGCCGTAATTGGAAAATAGACAGGAATGACCGCTTTGGACTTCTTCTTGTAGCCTGTAAGGATAGTATTGGAAATGTCACGATTGAGGAGAGACATCCATGACCTGCCTGTATTGTGGAAATAAGCTTAGGGACAATTCGAACGGTGATTGGCACAAGTCCTGTATCCGTCGTTTTTTCGGAACAGATCGACTGCCGAAAATCGAGATTGATGAAAAAACCCTGGAGCAGTTGGCCTTGGAGAGTACACATCGTGGTTATACCATCCCGGGCGTACAAAAGAAACTATCGCTTCAACTGGATTCAAGTCAAGGAAAGCCCAGACTAACGCTAGTAAATTATCCAACCGGTTTTATCTTAAAACCACAGGTTAGTCAATTTGAAGCTTTGCCCCAGGCAGAACACTTGGTCATGGCTATGGCGGCCAAGTCTGGCATTTCAACGGTCCCCAATGCCTTGATTGTGGATGGCGAGGATTTAGCTTATATTACAAAACGAATTGATCGTCTCTATACACCAAAAGGTATCCAGACCCTTGCTATGGAAGACTTTTGCCAACTTGAAGGACGACTGACCCAGGACAAATATAAGGGATCCTACGAACGTTGCGCGAGAATCATCAGTAGATACTCAATGCGAAGAGGCTTAGACATGACCGAGTTCTTCATGCGCCTGGTATTTTCGTATATCGTAGGCAATTCAGACATGCATCTGAAGAATTTTTCTTTGATCGAAACGGCACCCGGATCGGCAGATTACATCTTATCGCCTGCATATGACCTACTTCCTGTCAATGTCGTCTTGCCAGAAGACCAAGAAGAGATGGCTTTAAGTCTGAATGGTAAAAAGAGTCGAATCCGTTTGGATGATTTTCTAATATTAGCTGACAGAATCGAGATCCCCCGGGTATCTGCCCTGGCGATGATCCATAAGTTACTTTCTATGGAGGAGAATTACATTTTTATGACGGGAGAATCCCGTTTGCCTGAAAAGATGAAAATTGCTTTGCGCGACCTGATTCAAGACAGGGTGGCTATCCTAAAATCTTAGACCTATATTCCCAATAAACAATCATGCGAACAAGTTAGCCCGCATGATTCTGGCGAAGATGGTGGGTTCGAACCCGCGTGCCGGTTACAGGCTCCGGATTCATCCCTGGCTTTGCGCTGACGACGGTCCCGGTACTTCAGGGGACCCCCGCAACAGGGACAGGAATGTGCCGCTTCCCCCGTCACTACAAATATTGCGCTTACACTTCCAGCCGGTAACGTGATACGATGACCATGCTTTTTGAGGAGGCCCTGGTGATTCACAGAACAATTTTTGCCGGGGCCTCTTTCTTTCTCTAAATTTCCCAAATAACAAAAGGATTATGGACAAGCATACTCGGCTATCCAGGGACAGGCAAATACGTCAGCAATGAGAAAGGGAGAGACGGCATTAACACCTGATATCGAAAGGGAGCTGAACCTGACAAAGGATATCACCTTGGATGTGATCACTCTGCCTTTCATTCTCTTCGTCCTCCCGGTTAGGTTTATTATCAGAAGGATAAGGTGCGGAGGTCAAGGGCCATAGGTAGAAAGAGCAGGAGGTGTGTCCATGAACTATGTTTATATAGTGGAGTGCAGTGACGGCACGCTTTACACGGGTTGGACAAAGGATATTGACAGGCGCTTGCAGGAACATAACCAAGGCATCGGAGCCAGGTATACCCGGGGCAGACATCCGGTTGAACTACTTTTTCTGGAAGAGTTTGCTTCTAAAGAAGAGGCGATGAGCCGGGAGTTCGCCATCAAAAAGCTTAACAGGCGAGAGAAGTTGGACCTGATTAAAAACTCGCAATAGCAGAGGCTGCAAAATGTGCTTGTTCCTAGAAAGAAAAGCCGGAGAGACATTTTGGTTCAGCACACGAACCTTAACAGTCTCTCCGGTTTTATTGAACAAGTGATGCCACCTGCTCATTTACTTATCCGTAACCGCCTGGAAACGGAATAAGGGCCTTCTGGTGGAGATGGAGGGATTGAGCACAGTTGTCAGCCGGCCGGCAAACGCTTTTGAGGACGACATCCCAAATACACTTTCAGCGGCATTATTTGCACGGCGACTCGTAGGCTTGACAGGACGGTCTACAATCTATAAACTAAACCTAAGGTTTACAAGATGTAGACTGACGGAGGTCTTGTTTATGATTGTGTTCAGACTGACAGAATCTGAGGAGAACTTGGCAGAACTGATATGGGAGCGGGAACCCATCCGGTCACCGGCGTTGGTAGAAATTTGCGCTGAGACCTTTAACTGGAAAAAATCTACCACCTATACAATGCTGAAGAGGCTTGAAAGAAAGGGAATTGTTCAGAATAAGAACAGCCTTGTCACCTCGCGGATCTCGAAGGACGATTTCTATGGGGAACAGGGCAAAATTTTCGTTAAAGAGAATTTTGACAACTCCTTGCCAAAATTTCTGACGGCATTTACACGCGTAAAAAAACTGAGCAGTGAAGAAATCGAAGAACTGAAAAGTTTGATTGATAGTTTTGAGGAGTAAGGGTGATGGACAGATTATTCTTGCTAATGATCAACATGAGTATCACGTCCAGCTATGTGATTCTCTTCGTAATAGCCGCAAGGTTCTTTCTAAAAAAAGCACCCAAACTATTCTCCTATGCACTATGGGCCATACCTTTCCTGAGATTAGTTTTCCCCTTTTCTTTTGAGAGCACCTTTAGCTTGGTATCAATCAATCGTGAGATAATACCTGAAAACATAGTATCTGGGCACACACCACCAATCCAAAGTGCGATTTCAACAATAGACGGTGCCGTTAATTACATACCACAGGCTGCAGATTCGCCTCTGTCATCAGCTTTCTATCTACCTCTACCCAGCGAGGTAAACCCGATCCAAAGATGGATTTCACTTGGAAGCACAATCTGGATAATCGGATTACTTTTACTACTTGTATTAAGCGTCTATTCGACAATACGGCTTTCAAGGAGGCTCAAATCAGCAAGCCTGATAAGAGATAATATTTATTCGGCAGATCATATTGAGACGGCTTTTGTCTTTGGTTTGCTCAGGCCCAGGATATTCTTGCCCTGCAATTTATCTCAGACGGAAGCGTTATACGTCATCAGACATGAAGAAATACATATCAGGAGACTGGATCATCTAGTCAAATTCCTGGCATCCTTGATCGTGTCGATTCACTGGTTTAATCCGCTGGTTTGGCTTGCTTTTTATCTTATGGGCGTAGATATGGAATTATCCTGCGACGAGTCGGTCATAAATGAAATGGGTTGTGCAATAAGAAAGGATTACTCAAGTTCGTTATTGTCCTTATCTATCGGGAAGCGACGGTTAGCCGGATCGCCCCTAGCCTTTAGTGAAAATAACACCAAGGGCAGAATTAAAAACATACTGAATTATGAAAAGCCGAAGTTTTGGATTGTAATTGTAAGTATCATTTTTGTCGCCGTCTTAGCGATAGGATTATTGAGCAATCGACCTCAAAAACAGAAGGAAAATCCGAATGCCTCCCTAAGTAGCAATAATGGAATGACTGAAGATACAATAACTGAGGCTATTGCCAGCAAGACTGCCGGCGGAACAGCACTTGAGAGTCCTCCTAGCGAAACGATTGGGGATACAGCCGTAAGCAAGATCATTGGTGAAGTTTCCTATCAGGTGCCGAACATCCGGGAAGACACAAATTTGGGAGCTAATCTGCCCTTTATTCATTTTGAAACAGAAGATCAAGTTATCTTTTCTTCTTACCTGGGGATTTTTATTTATGACTTGAATACTTCGAAAATGTTGCGGGCTTTCATTCCATCGGATTCAAATCTTAGAATAGGTGCACAAGGCGACACCATTTCAGTAGTCCGGATGGATAAAGCAAGCGGGATCATTACGATTCATAACGTAGGCATGAAACTGCTGGACTATTACTATCAATATGATCTTCAGGCAGACAAGCTCTACAGATATCTGATCGAAGATCTGCCTGACATTGAGCCGTATGAGGTCAGTGGTGAAATGAATACAAGTGACTGGACTGCCTGGAACTTAACCTATACATCCCGTCTGACCGGAAAAACTTATTATCCCTTGAGAAACGTAAAGTGAACAATATTTGCTGAGGAGGCTGGCGTCATAAGGCTCATTTAATGAAGTCTTTCTACAAGGAACCGTTTGCAAAATCAAGACCGATTGAAGGCTATTGGCGGTTATCCTTCACCAGCAATCTAACCCAGGTTAAAAGGAGAAGCTATGTTTAAGAGGCTTTTCACCGGCTTTGTTCTTATGTTTTCTGTGCTTCTGGTAAACCCGGTGATCTATATTCAAAGCATACAGGAAATAAGAGACATTAATTCCCTGGCAATATCCCTGCCTATGCCCTTTCAGGATTATGATGTTATTTGTAATACGGCTATAGATCTTGCAGAAATAATCGACATGGCCGCTAAAGCAGAGGTTAATTTATTTTACTCCCCCATCCCGGTTAATACGTCAGGTCCTCCCGATAGTTATAACTACATCTATCTATATGAACAAAAGTACTTAGAACAACTCGCCTTTGTTGCAGATAATACTGTGGAAGACTTTAACAGCAGCACCGCAGTGTATTCGACTGCTTCTCAAACCCATCCCATAAAAATGGTTCTGGATGGAAGAAAGGTGACACTTACTTCGCTCAATAATTTAGCTGGAGAACTCTATGGAAGTATAAAAGTTACAGGCTACAGTGAAGACGCGATCGAACGTTTCATTAAGAACATTGAGACTAACATTAAAGATGTAGAGCTAACGCGCGATGAATTTGCTGAAAGGCGAATGATCCGGAAAGCTCCGCTAGATGAATTTATGACCTTCCTTGCCGAGTGGTATTTCAAAGGGGCTGAAGTTGGCATCTATGCAGTTTTTATCCTTATTTTGCTCTCTCTGCTCATGCAAATCAGCCGGGATTCCAGGAAGATTACGATTCAAAAGGCACACGGATACAGTGCCGGGCATATTATCATCTCTTATGCCAAAGATTTTTTACTTCCTCTATTTATTGCGGGTAATGCTGTTTTTATCGTGGGTTATTTCGCCTACGGAGCGAAGCTGTCATCGTTTTTGCCGACTTGGCTCAAGTTTGAATTGCCCCTTCTCATACTGGCAGGAATAGTCTGTCTTTTACTTATTCTAATGACTTCCTTTGTCAGCATTCTACAGCCTATCGATTTACTAAAGGGTAAAAAATCTAGTATATTCACGACTTCCTCCCTGGCAATCATTAAGATCTTATTAATTGTGGTGGTCATACCGGCCTTAGTTGCGCAAATAGTACAGACAAAGGAATTCTGGCATGACTATCAATATGAGCAGCTGGAACGTGAAGCGTTTCAAGATTACCATCGCGTGCAGACTCTAAGGGTAAATTTAAAGGAAGCGGAATTCGACTATGCTGAGTTTTACAGGAGGCTAGAGGACACATCCATCATGTTTTCCGATGAAATCTATATGTATGGTGGTTTTGGCATGGATGAGAAACTAAGATTAATCATGACCAATTCAGAGATGGTGAATCAGAGCGAGCTTAAAGCTGCTGGTAAAAATGTTCACATAGCGGCTGATGAGCAGGTCTTAATCGTTTCCCATGATGTAGATCTAGACCGGTTAAAACAGAGTCAGATCTACCAAGATAACTTTCTGTGTGCTGGAGATTTGAATCAAGCTTCATGTGCTGATGTTGAGATAATTCAGCTGGATCCTCAACAAGACTTTTTGGCAAACAACGCCAGCAGGAGGAGTCCCACCTTGGAGCGTTTTGTATTGACAGTGAATACATACGTTCCTCACCACCATATGTTTTTTTCTACAAAGACCTGAACAGCGACGACATCACTTTGCTGGAAGCTAGATTAATTGAGGGACTTGACCGGGACTTGTTTTGTCTGGTCTCTTATGTCGACAGCATACCGGTTTCCGGCAATGCTTCACGTCTGATTAAAGAACTGGTCTCTGTCGCGGTAATGCTGATTGCCGTTGTGCTGACGACTTTATTGTTGTACCTAAGTATCGCTGACTTGTACAAGAAGAAGCTGGCGATCAGATATCTGCACGGCAGCGGCATCTACGCGAGTCTGCTGCCCTTCTTGCTCATATCCTTAACGGCCAATATTGTCTTGGGTTACTACAGTCTGGGTGTCGCCAAGGATATCTTTAGACCGACTACGACGCTACAGTTGTCTGCGGTACACCTCATCTTTGTATTGGCATTTTTGTGTGTTTTGGAATTGGTCTTGTGGTTGGTTGTCTCTAAGAAATTCAAGAACAAGCCTGCCCAGATTTTAAACAAGAAGTGAGGAGGAGAATGATGAATATTGTAGAAATTTCTGACCTTCGTAAAGCGTTTGGAGACCACAGGGTCTTTGACGGTTTTGACTTAACTATCGCTCAAGGGTCTATGGTAGCGATTGTCGGGGCGAGTGGTTCGGGTAAGAGTACCTTGCTAAATATCATTGGGCTCTTGGATAAGCCCACTCAAGGAACTGTCAGCTTATTTGGACAGGCTAATGTGAGGCCGACCAGCCGTAAAGCCATCCTTTTGCTCCGTCACAAAATAGCTTACCTCTTCCAGAATTATGCTTTATTAGACAATGAAACCGTTGAAAAAAACTTAAGGCTGGCATTGAGATATAAAGGAGAGCCGGGTAAGCGAAAGGACGAAATCGAGCAGGCTCTGTCCATTGTTGGTCTGTCAGGCTTTCAAGGCAGAAAGGTCTATAGCCTTTCCGGTGGTGAACAGCAGCGGGCTGCTATGGCCAGGGTAATTCTAAAGCCATGCGAACTCATTTTGGCAGATGAACCGACAGGTAATCTGGATGATGATAACGCCGAAGAGATTTTTTCCATTCTGCGCCGTATGAAGGCAGAAGGTAAAACCGTTGTTGTTGCTACCCATAGTTCCGAAGCCCTAAAGCACTTTGATAAGGTCGTGAACTTGGATCAGCTTAAACAGTAAGACCCAATAACAATGATTGCCTGGCACTGCGACATTTTGGCATGAAGAAAGCCCCAAAACTCAGCGTTTCAGGGCTTGATGGCGGAGATGGAGGGATTCGAACCCTCGTGCCGGTCACCCGACAAACGCTTTTCGAGAGCGCCCCGT
>LSQX01090849.1_pt1 | contig 16292 bp, 12 predicted proteins | sample 654561 | NCBI WGS metagenome assembly LSQX01 (sample SAMN04489861, study PRJNA283612) | anaerobic digester metagenome | isolation source: 4 biogas reactors fed with cattle manure at either 37C or 55C with and... | place: Denmark: Kongens Lyngby | collected 2014 | reverse complement strand
CTATATCATACAGGATTTCTCACTATGGTTCTATATTTTTTTGGTGTTGCATTTAATTTTACAACGAACCAAAAACTATATGCTACATAAAATCTGATTGACAAATATAAACAACTGCTGTAAAATACAAACCATAAAAAAATAATTAGTTAGTTATCTAACTAATTATTTTGCTGTCCACGATACAGAAAGAAAGGTGGTTTACATGCATCCCTGTAATTTGGAAAAAGAGCCGTTAGGACGCATATTTGCCCACACGGCAAAGCTGCACCGGGATCTGCTCAGAAAATTAGCCCATAGCAATGGTTTGGAACAAGGACAGCCTTTAGCTTTAGCCGTTATCGCGGCGAACGAAGGAATCAGCCAACGGCAGTTAAGTGATAAGCTTTTCATCACCCCTGCCTCGGCCACCAGTCTTTTGCAAAAACTGGAAAGGGCAGGTCTGGTTGAAAGAAAAACCGATCCCAATGATCAGCGTGCTTTTTGTATTTATCTGACTGAAAAAGGCCATTTAACAGACCAACAAATGAAAGCAGGCTTAAAAGCGATTGAAAATGCCTGTTCCCAAGATTTTTCCCAACAGGAACTTGAAGAATTTCGCAGGCTTCTTATTAAGTTTCATAATAACCTCTATAGAATTCTGAATGAATAAGCATTCTGTATCATCACAGAAACGGAGGATTAATATATGGGTAAACTGTTGCGTTATTTAAAACCTTACTGGTTATATGTTTTATTAGCACCCCTATTCATGGTTTTAGAAGTGTATATGGATCTGCAGCAGCCCAATTATATGGCCGACATTGTAGATATAGGCATTGCCAACGGAGATATCAACTACGTTTTTGGTAAGCTTTTAGCCATGCTGGGAATTGCTTTTATAGGTATGATAGGCGGTATTGGCAACTGTTACACATCCAGCGTTGCAGCCATCGGATTTGGTACCGATATCCGCTCCGCTGCGTTCCGGAAAATCCAAACCTTTTCCTTCTCCAATTTAGACCGTTTCCAAACCTCATCATTAATTACCAGATTGACTAACGACATCACTCAGCTTCAAAACGTGGTTACCATGTCTTTGGCAATGATGATACGGTCCCCACTGCTTTGCTTAGGTTCCGTAGTAATGATAATTCGTATCAGTCCATCTCTTGCATCTGTCCTGCTTATTGCTGTACCCCTTACCATTATCGGTACTTTGTTCTTCATAAAAAAGGGTTTTCCACTATTTCGGAAAGTACAATCCAAAATTGATAGAGTAAACAACATAATGAGAGAAAACCTGGCCGGAGTCCGGTTGGTAAAAGCCTTTGTCCGGAAGGATTTTGAAGAAAACCGTTTTAAAACAGCCAATGAAGGTTTGCAGGATATAGCAATCAAAGCCGGCCGGCTTATGTCTTTGGGTATGTCATTACTAATGCTGATAACCAATCTGGCAACAGTAGCCGTCCTTTGGATGGGCGGTATAAAAGTGCAAAGCGGGAGCCTGGAAATCGGTAACTTAATTGCTTTCATCAATTATCTTGCAAGAATAATGATGTCACTAATTATGGTAACTTTCGTATTCACATCTTTTTCAAGGGGAAAGGTTTCAGCAGATCGTATACTGGAAGTATTGACGGAACAACCGGACCTGGCTGATCCGGTAAGACCCCCGCAATACGATGCCAAACAGGAACCGCAGATAACCCGGGGCGAAGTGGTATTTGACAATGTTACCTTCAGTTACAGTCCGGAAGGTGAACCGGTTTTAAAAAATATCTCTTTCACAGCACATGCCGGGGAAACCGTTGCGATATTGGGCGAAACCGGTTCGGGTAAAACATCGCTGGTTAGCTTAATTCCCAGATTATATGATCCCCAGGAGGGACGCATTATTATTGACGGAGTAGATGTACGGGACTACACCCTCCATAATCTTCGAAAAGATATTGGTATGGTGCTGCAGACATCCCTTCTCTTTTCCGGCACCATTTTGGATAATCTCCGCTGGGGAGATCCCGAGGCAGATTTGGAAAAAGCCATTGAGGCTGCTTCAATAGCTCAGGCCCATGGATTTATCACCCAAACTCCGGATGGATATGAAACCGACTTAAGTCAGGGTGGAGTAAATCTGTCAGGCGGCCAAAAACAGCGGTTAAGTATTGCACGGGCATTAATAAAAAACCCCAAAATCCTTATATTGGACGATTCCACCAGTGCGGTAGACATGGCTACCGAACTTAAGATACAGAATGCACTTAAGAACCGTCCGAACAAATGCACTACTTTCATTATTGCCCAGCGAATAAGCTCGGTTATGGATGCAGATAAAATAATTGTCCTTCATCAGGGACGTATAGTTGGCATTGGCACCCACAAAGAGCTGCTGGAGTCAACTCCCCTGTACAGGGATATCTATCATTCCCAGATAGGAAAGGAGTTGAGCCTTAGTGTCTAAAGATAAATCATCCAGACAAGTACCTGCAGATCAAGGTTCTAACCAGGTTAATCACAATCAGACCCGGACAGCGGCATCTCAAACACGCGGTATGGGCGGCCGTGGACGCGGCAGAGGTCCTTACGGACATCCTGTAGGGCCAATGGTAAAACCTGAGAACCTGGGTAAAACTTTGGTTCGAATTGGCAGTTATTTAAAACAGGATATCCCCCACTTAATTATGGTAGTCATAACGATACTGGTGAATACGGCATGTACTCTGGCTGGACCGTTAGTTATCGGCAGTACTATCGACAGATATATTATTACCGGAGATTTTTACGGATTGGTATGGGCTTCAATAACGCTTATTGCTATTTATGGGGTTAATTCCCTATCTACTTATGTACAGGGTTCTTTAATGGCATCCATATCGCAAAAAACTGTAACTCGTATGCGAAAGGATCTATTTACTAAATATCAAACCCTGTCACTAAAATTCTTTGATAACCATACCCACGGAGAGCTGATGAGCCGGCTCACCAATGATATAGATACCGTATCTATGGTACTGAGTTTTGGCTTAACCCAGTTTATCTCCGGGTTAATCACCATTATCGGAACCATTGTTCTAATGCTTGCCAAAAGTCTGATCCTGACTCTGATCGTTCTTGCTATTGTTCCTTTGATGATTCTCATAACCCGGCTTATCACAAAGCATACCGGAAAACTGTTCATTGAACAGCAAAAGACTCTGGGCGAACTTAACGGAAAAATTGAAGAAACCATTTCCGGACAGCGGGTAGTTAAGCTCTTTTGTCGTGAAGAGCAAGTTATCCATGAATTTGAAGAGTCAAATCAGCTATTGAAGAAAACGGCATTAAAGGCACAGGTATTGTCCAGAATTATGGGACCTACCATGAACATGCTTAACAACCTTGGATTTGCGTTCGTCGCCGGTATTGGAGGTCTGCTGGCATTAAAAGGTACAACCGGTACAGTTACCATCGGCACCATATCTGTATTTTTAAACTATTCCCGGCAGTTTACACGCCCTATAAATGAACTGGCCAATCAGTTTAATATGGTGCTCTCAGCAGCAGCCGGAGCCGAACGGGTATTCCAGGTTCTTGATCACGATCCCGAACCGGCCGATGCTCCTGATGCCATTGACATAAGGGAAAAGGGTGTAAAAGGATATGTAGAATTCGATAATGTTTCATTTGCTTATGATGATGAAAACCTGGTACTCAAAGATTTCAGCCTGAAGGTAAAACCCGGTCAGACCGTTGCATTAGTGGGACCGACCGGTGCGGGTAAAACAACTGTAATCAATCTCCTTACCCGCTTTTACGATGTAAAGGAAGGCAGCATCTGCATTGACGGAGTTGATATCCGTAGAATCAAACGAAACAGCCTCCGTTCTTCCCTGGGAATTGTTCTGCAGGACACCTATCTTTTCAATGCAAGTGTTCGGGAAAATATCCGATACGGGAGGCTGACCGCTACCGATGAAGAAGTGGAACAGGCAGCAAAAACTGCAAATGCCCACGGTTTCATTACCCGTCTGCCCCAGGGTTATGACACTATTTTAACCGACGATGGCGGAAACCTAAGCCACGGCCAGCGCCAACTGTTAGCCATTGCCCGGGCTGTTTTGGCTGATCCCGCAATATTGATACTGGATGAGGCTACCTCCAGTGTTGATACCCGTACAGAAGTATATATACAGAAGGCAATGCTCAATCTCATGAAAGGGCGTACCAGTTTTGTCATCGCTCACCGGCTGAGCACCATAAGAGATGCTGATTTGATTGCGGTAATCAACGACGGACGTTTGATTGAGAAAGGTACTCACAAAGAACTGCTTAGTAAAAAAGGCTTTTATTACAACCTGTACCAAAGTCAGTTTGTCCGAACACAGCAAATTCAGGAAGAAAACACAGAAACGGAAGCTGCTTTGTAAAAATAAGAAGGCTCTTGTCCTATAATGATAAATCTGGGTTCAGGAGCCTTCTTATTTTAAGATTTACATTATACCAGCCTGAGTCCAAGTTTTTTAGCATACACCAATGCTTCCCTGTATTCCTGCATTGTCAGACGTCTTGCGATTTCCTTATATTTATATGCATGATAATGAGGTCTGTACTGATCCATTAGGTTTACTAAACAGTCAGGGGCGAGCTCTTCTTTTATAAATTTCAATATTTCCCTGGTATCCTCCAAACCTCCCGGCATTACCAGGTGTCTAATCAAAAGCCCTCGACAGGCAACCCCCATATCATCAACTTTTAAGCCACCTACCTGACGGTCCATCTCCTTCAAAGCATTTTTAACGTATTTTGGATAATCCCTGACACGGAAATATTTTATTCCCCGTTCATCGGTATGATATTTGAAATCGGGCATATAAATATCTACAATTCCATCAAGAAGTTTCAGAGTTTCTATACTCTCATAACCTCCACAATTATAGACTATGGGTAGATTGAAACCTTTCTGTACAGCAATATATAGAGCCTCCAGTATATTGGGTACAAAATGTGTAGGTGTGACCAGATTTATATTGTGGCACTTATAATTATTCTGTAGTATCAGCATAATTTGGGCCAGTTCTTCGTTTGTAACTGCTTCACCCTCTCCACCATGACTCAACTCATAATTCTGGCAAAAAACACACCTCATATTGCAGTATCCAAAGAATATAGTGCCTGAACCGTTTCTTCCTACTAACGGAGCCTCTTCACCGAAATGAGAACCATAGCTGGCAACAACCGCTTTATCCCCGGCACGGCAGAATCCGGACTGTTCCGTCCTGTCTACCCCGCATTCATGGGGACATAATCTGCATTCCGTTAAATGTTCCTTGGCTTTATTTATTTTGTTAATCAGCTCGCCGCATTCAAACAACCTTAAATATGCTGGATTACGGCTTTGCTGCATCCGGCTCACTCCTTATCAAAGAAGATTCTACCGATATATCTTCACAATATAAGCTGCAAAAGGATATTATAATTGAGCAAGCATATCCAGCCCATAATATTCCATATTTATATGTCGACGCCTATGAAGGTGCGCACCAGGAATCCAATTAGGAAAGTAAATGCTGCCACCCCCAGACTTATGGATACCATCTCTATAAACCGCCTCTTAAATGACAAATCCTTTGCAACCGAAATGTAGAAATTAAAAGCAAAAATAACCAAAATAGCGTTTATAATCGTAAACCCAAGACACACAAAATAACTGTCAAAAATCAAATATGGAAAAATCAGAAACAAAACAGTCAGAATGTAAGCCATACCTGTATAGGTAGATGACTTAAGCGGATTATTGGTACTGCCGGTACCGTCTTCTGATTTTTTAGATAAATATTCAGAGGCTGCCATAGAGAATGATGCCGCAATCCCGGTTATAAAACCTGTAAGTGCTATAAGCCTGGTGTTCTGAAGCGCAAAGGTTAACCCTGCCAGAGTCCCTGTCAACTCAACCAAAGCGTCATTCATTCCCAGTACCATCGATCCGATATAATTAAGATGTTCCTCTTCAATGAGTTCCATGAGCTTTTTTTCATGTTCATTTTCTTCATCAACTATATACCGTATCTTGGGAATTGTATCGGCCAGCTGGGAATATACCTTTTCAGCTTTCTCCTCCCCTTTTTCCATCAGTTTAATACCGAAAGTCAGACCAAAAACTCTTGCAATCAATGTGTATATCCATATCCTCCATTTGCTTGGCTTAATATCCTTACCAGTTATACTTTTCCATAGCCTGTAGTGAGCAAATTCTTCCACACCAATTCTTTCCAGTACTTTTTTATTATTCTGATCCTTGATCATTTCAGACAGTTTTAGATAAATATGATACTCAGTTATTTCATTCTTCTGTGCGGTTAAAATAGCTTCCTTAAGCTGTTCATCCATACTGTTGAATTCCATATGATTCACTCCTCCATAATTAATATCCACATTTATATCCATTCGGTACCTTAATATAATTCTGAAACATACTTAGTTGTCCATGAGTTCACCTCTGTGGACTGCACATCCGCCTCCTGAAGTACAGCATATAATATATGGCATTAAAAAGACCAATAAATTCTCCTCTTTGCAAAATATTTATGCAAAAACATCCCTGCCAAAAAACCGCTTATATGTGCCCACCAAGCGATACCGCCAACATTCCCTCCGCCTACCCATTGAGTAACACCAGAATACAGCTGACTTAAAAACCAAATAATCAAAAATATAAAGGCAGGAACATGTATAAACATGGGCAAAAATATGAAAACAGGCACCAATGTTACAATCCTGGAATGTGGAAACAGAATTAAATAAGCGCCCATTACACCGGCGATGGCACCCGACGCTCCTACCGTTGGAACGGAAGAAACAGGGTTAAACAAAAAATGGGTAAATCCTGATATCAAACCACATAATATATAAAATATCAAAAACCTTGCAAAACCCATAATATCTTCAACATTATCACCAAAAAGCCAGAGCATCCACATATTGCTTATCAAATGCACCCAGTTCCCATGAAGAAACATGCTTGTCAGCATTGGAAGGTACGAATCTGTATGGAGAATGCCGAACTCCATTATCGAATTCAGGAATCTTACCGGGATGAAACCATATCTATATACAAACTCAGCAAATTCCTTATCAGGCATTGCCCACTGACTTATAAATAACAGTACATTAACCACAATAAGCGCTTTCGTTGCAATGGGAGTGTGCCTGCTTGGAATGTTATCCCTGATAGGTAACATAATTCACCTGCCTGCATTATAATAGTATTTGATTTTATCCTAACATTATCCTATGCTGTTTTCAATAAACAGAAAAATATCCTCTCAGTTTTATTATATAACACATATGTCTAATTTATATGTAATATAAGAACTTACCAGTCCGGCAGCAATAGAATGAGCACAGAAAAGGCTGAATAAGATTTATTAAAACAAAATCCTTCTGGCAGACATTTGACACAATGACCAGAAGAATTGCCGGGGTTATATCCTCTTTTTACATAAAATCTTAGAATTCTTATGATATTTTACCACTTGATCTTAAATATTCTGCAAAATCTCTATCTGCTTTTCCAATATGATTAATAAACCAGTCAAGTATTTTTTTATTAAATACAACGATAAAGTGAAGGGTTGGTCCTTCTTCTTCATATTTCTTATTTAGCTCTTCTATCTCCTGTAAAAAGAATTTATGTAATTTCACATGGGCATCATATTTTGGGTAACCGTATTTCTGCAGGTATTCCTGTTCATAATTAAAATGCGTCACCACATAGTCCGAAATAAAAGCTAAGGTTTTTTCTATCTCTTCTTTAGCCCTGCCAGCGGAACAGGCCTCCAGCAGATTATTCATTGAGTCAACCAATTCCTTATGTTGGTCGTCAATCTTTTCAATACCTATCTCAAGATCCTGCCTCCACCTTATTGCCACCTTTCATCACCTCTTCAGTATTAAATTCAATTATTAATAAATTATTAAACACAATTGAGAAGAATAAAACAATAGAAAACTGCATACATCATCTACTAATCATAATCCATGGGCTGTTCTTGCTATAATGTCATCCTGAAGGGCGCTGTCCAAATCCACAAAATATGAGCTGAAACCGCCCACTCTTACCACAAGATTCCGGTATTTTTCAGGCTCCTTCTTGGCAGCAATAAGCTCTTCAGCACTTAATACATTAATCTGAACCTGTTGTCCACCGTTTATAAAAAATGTCCTGATTTAATCCCTCAAGGCATGTTTAGCCTTATCAGATTGCAGCATGGACTTGTTAAACTTCAAGTTTAGTACATATCCTGACAGCGCAAGGGTGTGATCCACTTTAACCACCGAGTTCAGTACAGCTGTTGGCCCTTTTCTATCCTTCCCCTGGCATGGACCCACTGAATCAACCAGAGGTGAGCGGGCAAACCGGCCGTCAGGGGTAGCTCCGGTGTACAGACCGAATTCCGGTGCCCTTACATAGGTACTACATCCTCCTCCGTATATTCCTCCCCTATGGGTTCTGTACTTCATCAGCTCTTTATAGAAATGGTGGACGATATCGGCTGCAATTGAATCCACATAATCATCGTCATTACCATAACGATGTTCATTTGCATCCAGCAGACTCTTCACGTCCTCAAATCCCTCGAAATTATTGTCTATAGCTTCAACAAGACGGGACATGCTCAAACGCTTTTCCTCAAATACCAGACGTTTTATAGCTGCCAGGGAATCAGCGGTATTGGCTATTCCCTCTGTAAGTATCTGGCCGTGGTTATACCTGGGACCACCGTCCTTAAAATCCCGGCATTTTTCTATACAATCCGATACTAGAAGGGAACGGAACGGGTTGGGCGCATACACTGCATATACCTTTTGAGATCGGTTTGCAACATCGGTAAGCATCCGGGTGAAGTATTCCACCTGCCTCTTGTAGGCATCCATCACCTGATCAAAGGTTTTGAAACCGCAAGGGTCCCCCGTGTCAGGACCCAGCTGTTGGCCGGTTAACCTGCATTTACCTCTATTCAAAGCCAGCTCTAAACATTTTAAAAGGTTAAGTTCACCATCCTCCAGCCCCATATGAGACTTACCCTGTATATCGATCTGGTTGCAGCCGTTCATCGCATAATCCCTGGCATCCTGAAGCGGTATGCCAAATCGCATCATAGCCGGTATTACCACTTCATCGTTATAAAACGCAGGCATGCCAATCCCGCTGCAAACCACTTCAATAGCTTTATCCCATAGGGAAAGAGGCGTATTTTTATGACATCGCATGGTCAGGTTTGGAGCCTGATAACCATACTTCTTCGCTACATCCAGAATCATATAAGACAGCTCATTTGTGGCATCCTCCCCGTCTGCCTTTTGACCTCCTATACAAAGGTTCCACGCCCGAACCTTTTCAAATCGTATCCACACCTTCTCCAGCAGCCGCTGCGCTTCATCCACGTCCATCTCACCGCTGTCCAATGAACGACGGAAGTAAGGATACATATACTGGTCAAAGCGTCCGGGGGAATCCACCTGATCAAAAACAAAAACAAACCAAAATGCCTGAAGAGCCTCTCTCCATGTATCAGCAGGATATCGCGGAACTTTTCTGCACACCGCCTCTATTTCCAACAACTCCCGCCGTTTAACAGGATCGGTTTCTCTATCCAGCATCGCCCGTGCTTCATCGGCATACCTTTTTGCAAAATCCTCAAATGCATAACATATCAGCTCCAAAGACTCTAACCATTCACGCTCATCATTGTTATGCACCGTTGCCATACGTTCTCTTATTTTTTCCCTTAAACCCACCGTACCCTCCATCAACAGTACTTCATAATCGAGAAGGGTATGACCTCCCCATCCTCCTGCCCAGAAAACTTTTCTTTCAATACTTCTCTTTTCATGTTCCGATAAGGATTTTTCAAAGATTTCACAGGTAGATTTATCGTCAAAATATTCAATGATACGGTTAATTACTGATCGGATAGAATTATTATTTTCCTGAGTAAGATATGTCCTGGCCAAAGCCCGATCTACATGAATTCCCGCACCAAAGCTATAATTTACAATAGCATGGGGTATGGGTTCGCCTACAATTACATCGTCAGGATCTATAAAAACAGGCATTTCCTTAACAGCCCGCCAAATACCTGTAGCAATACGGAACGCCTGGTGTTTTCCCTCCGTATCTATATATCCCTTAGCAAACGGCTCCCCCCAGTATTTCCATTCCACAGGCACACCCTCCCAAAATCCGGTAATAAACGAACTGCATCCGGATTAAAATATATTTGATATATCCTCTGATTTTATGATACATGATCATTTCTATGAAAAACAACCATTAAAAAATATATTTTATAAAATCTGCCGCATAAAAAACAGAAGGGCTCCAGTGGTGGAACCCTCTAAAACACCCTATTACACCGCCATTAACTGTTCTGTATTCTGCGCTTTACACAGCTGGCTGTACAACCCTCCTGCTTCGAGAAGCTCTTCATGTTTACCCATTTCAATTATTTCCCCTTCTTCCAGAACAACAATCTGATCGGCCTGCTGTATTGTGGACAACCGGTGGGCAATTACTATCGTTGTCCGGTTGGCCGTTAATTTATCCAACGCTTCCTGGATCAATTTTTCGGTTTGAGTATCAACTGAGGAGGTTGCTTCGTCAAGAATCAGTATCGGGGCATCCTTCAAAACAGCCCGGGCGATGGATATTCTTTGCTTTTGACCGCCTGAAAGCTTGACTCCCCTCTCGCCTACCCTTGTGTCGTAACCCTCAGGGAGTTCCATTATAAACTCGTGAGCGTTAGCAGCTTTGGCTGCTGCAATTATCTCTTCTTCGGTAGCATTGGGACGGCCATATAGAATATTCTCTCTTACCGTTCCGTTAAAAAGAAACACATCCTGGGAAACCAGGCTTATCTGACTTCTTAAACTGTGTAGTTTAATCTTTCTTACATCAATATCGTCAACTAAAATCTCACCTAAATCCGGGTCATAAAATCTGGGTATCAAATTAGCTATGGTTGTCTTTCCTACCCCTGTTGGCCCTACCAAAGCCAGCATTTGACCGGGTTCTACCCTAAATGACACATTCTTGAGCACAGGAACACTGTCTACGTAGCGGAAACTCACATCCCGAAATTCGAGTTTGCCCTTTATTTCATCTAATTCAATCGCATCCGGAGCATCCTTTATTTCCGGCTCCTCGTTAAGTATTTCCATTACCCGTTCGGCACTGGCTAATGCATGCTGTATCCCTTCATTTAACATGCCAAATGAAGTTATAGGCTGATAAAAAGTCCCAAGGTACAGTAAAAAGGCGACCATATCTTCCAGTGACAATTGGTTAGCCAGGGCTAACCTGCCTCCGAAGAATATGATAATTACCGTACCCAGCCCGGATACAAATTCAATACTGGGATGGAAAGCATTGGTAAATCTTAAGGCACGTAACATAGCTTTGGTATAGGCAGCTATTTTGCTAAATGTGCGCTTACTTTCATATTCCTCCTGTGTAAATGCCTTGATTTCTTTAATCCCTGAAAAATTATCCTGAAGAATAGCATTTATCTCTGCGTTCTCCTTCTGAACCTCTCTGAACATTGGCCTCGATATTTTGCTGAACTTTACAACCATCCAGAACAGAAAGGGTATCGGTATCAGAGTATATAATGCCAGTATCAGGTTCATAGAAAACAGAATTGCCGAAATACCTATAATCATCAAACTGTTTACTACAAGAGTGGGAATAGCATGAGCAAGCAGCTGTTCAAAATTCCTGGTATCATCAATTACTCTGGACATCAATTCACCGGTTTTTTTATCGTGAAAAAATCTTAAAGATAAATTCTGCAGATGATTATATATATAACTTCTTATTTCCTCCAGTATTTTCCACGCCGCATAGTGGGATACATAATCGGTCCCAAACCGGGAAACAGCTCTTAACAGGTATATGATAACCAAAGCCAGGGCAAGAAAATTAACCCGCTGTATATCAACTCCTCCCCCGGCACTGTCAGTCACGGTTCCAATCAGGTTGCGGATCATCCACGGACCAGCCATGTTCATCGCTGTCACCATAACCATACTCAAAGTTGCTATAAATAAATGTAGTCTGTATGGTTTCATAAAACGCAGCAGTACCTTAAGCTCTTTCATTATCTATCCTCCTTAATTTCCCCTCTTAATCAATTTATTAAGCAGCGTTTTAAGTTCCATAAGCTCATCTTGATTCAAAACCCCCAGCAACTCTTCAATGTTCCTTTTGTGTTTCGGAAGCAGCTCAGCTTTCAGTTTCTTTCCCTCATCAGTCAGTTTTATTATCCAAACCCGGCGATCTTGAGCACAGCTTGCACGGTATACCCAATTATTCTCTACCATCCTGTCAATCAATCCGGTCATATTACTGGCATTACACTTGAGTTCTTTAGCCAGCTCATGAGTGGGGATACCATCATCCTCTATATGATATAGGGCATGAAATTGAGGCCAGGTAATACCGTTTTCAGCAAGCCGGTTGTGCAACTCCTTTCTGATGCTGTGATAGGCATGCCGCAAAGCTTTATAAACTTCATGGGACAGAAAATCCTCCATCAACTATTCACCTCCATAACTACACAACGCAATACAACAATTATATTTTCTCATTAAGAATAACCTGAGTCCATATTTTGATATGAGCTAACGGAAGAAGCCAAATACAATACTAAAACAGTTTGATATTTCATATATGAATTATAAACTAATAAAATAAATTGTCAATAAGAAATAATCCGGTTTAAACTGCTTAAAATAATCAAAAAAATAGTTAAAATAATCTAATAAGTATCTGCTTATGCAATTAAAAAGTCCGCCAGTGCTGTACAAGAGCAGGCGGACTTTCCATACTAAGTGACTACAGCTCCACCAGCCACTCCAATGCCTCTGTCTCTTATACACACCAGAATTTCCAGTCATGAATGCCTATGTCCTCCACATAGGTGTGGGGAACATCATGTGCAACTAAAAAGTCCCTGTACTTTCGGTTACTTTCAATCAGATGATCCTCAGTTCCGCATGCAATATATATATTCGGTATGCTGCCTTTTTTCTCCTTAATCATGGTTACCAGCGCTTCTAAATCTTTATCGCTGCCTTTCAGTTTAGATAAATCCCCAAACACATACTCATAGTAACTCCTCCTCCTAAAGACCCATTCAGCTTCTTCTGTAGAAGTCAGTACATCTTCAATTATTATCGCCGAGGAGAGAGCAACAATTGCACCAAAAGTCTCATGATATTTAAGTCCATTTCTGAGGGCACCGTAACCACCCATAGATAGCCCGCCTATAAATGTATCCTTCCTCTCGGTAGATAACGGAAACAGCTTTCTGGATTCTTCCACCAGTTCCCGGCCAATAAACTCACCGAAGTAATTGTGTCCCGCCGCTTGGTCCACATAGAAACTGTTTTCTCCTGAAGGCATCACTACCGCCACATTGTGCTTTTGTGCCAGTTCCGATATCCTGGTACGAACCAGCCAATCGGTATAATCACCCATAATCCCGTGCAGCAGATATAATGTCTTAAATGGTTTGATCTCACTTGACCTAAGCCCCTTCGTGCTCTCCGAATCAGTTGGAATTATTGCTTTGTATGTAACCTGTCTCATAAGTGCGTTAGAAAAATAATTCACATCAACTATTGCCATACTCTTCTACCTCCTTATAATACTACACCTTATCTTCAGTTTAGCTCACAAAACAAACAATAAATGGTCCCGGACTGCTTGACACTGTAAAATCACAGTTGTATAATACTTTTAGCTTTTATCGCCAGGATTTTATGGGGACGTAGTTCAGTGGGAGAATGCTACATTCGCATTGTAGAGGTCGTGGGTTCGAATCCCATCGTCTCCACCAAATTCGTTATATTTGTATTTGTTAATGCTGTTCCCATATCAAATTTCACCACATATACTAAAATACTTATCTTACCAGATTTCAGGAACAGCACATTTTATTTTTGGCAATAACCCTCTGTATCGCAAACGTTAATCACTGCTATAGATATAATTCTTCGCTTTTCTGCATATTCCTCCATATGTGGATATAATAGCATATACAATTTTAATACGAATTCTTTCCCTTCACACAAGCCACAATAGTTATTAACGAAATTCATTTAAAATATAACTACTTATTTATTTCCTTCAACTGAGCCACTATTTCATTTAGTTCCTTTTCCAGTTCTTCTATATCATCGTTTTTTCCGGGCAGTGACAATTTCCCTGTTATTTCCGCCAGCCTCATCCGCAGTATCGTTTCCCGTTCCTTCAAATTGTCATGCTCATCCTGCTGCTTATTATTAAAACCATCCTTCAGGCTTAAATACTGTGAATAAGATTCATGAAGAGTCCTGGTTTTACAATTTTCTATGACAATAATTCTGTCTGCCACTTTGTCTACCAGCCATCTGTCATGCGAAACCAAAAGAATAGTTCCTTCATATTCCATGAGTACTGATTGCAGAGCTTCCATGGAAAACACATCCAGATAATTTGTTGGTTCGTCAAGTATCAGTAAGTTAGCCTCCGAGACTATCAGCTTTGCAATGGAAGCCTTAACCATTTCACCTCCGCTGAGCAGCCCTACCTTCTTATACACATCATCTCTTTTGAATAATAAACGGGCCAGAATCGTCCTAACAATCCACTCCGGCTGATAGCTGCTTCTCATTATATTGTCCAGTATGCTCTTCTCAGGATCCATTATATCCAAATCCTGGCTGAAATACCCAATCTTTACTCCGTTAGCTATTTTTATATTCGGATGCCCGGACATTATCATCCTGATCAAAGTGGTCTTTCCAGTCCCATTTTTACCTACCAGTGCGGTTTTGGAACCTTTAATAACTTCAAAATTTATATTGTCGAATAACAAGCGCTTTCCAAACCTCAGGGTAATGTTCTCCCCTCTGATTAACACCTGGCTTACCGGGGCATTTGTAAACTTAAACTCCATCTTAATAGGGTCCAACTCTCTGGGCTTTTCCTTGACTTCCAGCCTTTCCAGACGGCTCTGTATTGCCTTTACAGATTTATTCAATTTCTCCTGTACTTCAGTAGCTCTTCTCTTATGCAAACGCGCCTCAGAAATCCCCATCCTTTTGGGAGCTTTTCTGACCCGCTGTGCTTTACCCTTTAAATTGCTGAGAGCAGTCTCCAGCCTCCTCCTTTCGGAAATATACAGACTATACTCCAATTCCTGCCTTTGTTTTTCTGCTTCTTTCTGTTTTATATAATCGCTGTAATTGCCCGGATAATGTTTTGCTTCACCGTTTTCAAGCTCCAGTATGCTGTTGCAGAGTTTATCCAGCAGTTGACGGTCATGAGATATTAAAAGCAGTGCCCCCGGATATTCCATAAGCTTTTTTTCAATCAGCATAATACCTTCCGTATCCATATTACAGGTAGGTTCATCTGCAAACATTATCCCACTGTCTTTGCTGAATTGGCTTGCAGCCCTAAGTCTGGTCTGTTCACCACCGCTTAAGTAGCGAAGATCCCTGTCCTCAATTTGAAATTCACTGGCCATTCTGCCGTCAACTTTCTCATCTGTTATACCGAACTGCTTTATATAGGAAAAATCTGTATACAGTTTCACCGTTCCTTCATCAGGGATAATATTACCCGTAAGTATCTCCAAAAGAGTGGTCTTCCCCGCACCATTGAGTCCCACTACTCCTATCCTGTCTTCGCTATATATTTTTAAATCATCTATATTCAGTATCAATCTATCTCCATAATATTTTTTTATATTTTGCGCATGCAATAACAGCATAAAAAAACCTCCCTGCAATTATTCCAGAGAGATTTGTCCCTAATCCTGTTTTATTTACATGACCTTATCTGGTATTCATAGATTATATAACCGCCCGTCGTGCAAACCTACATATGATGACTGGCATTTTACACTCGATACATCAACGCCTTATGAACGGCACAGTATGAGCGTTTACTCTATCATCTGCTTGTCTGGGTCAATATGTTGTAAATTTTGTAAAACAATATAAAAACAGCATCAGGGAATAACCAATCTGGAATATTTTGAAATAACGAAATAGCGCATTTATCCACCATGCGCCCGGCAAAAACGCATTGATATTAACGGGATTTCTTAAAATATTCCTGATTAGTTACTTCCTCATGCCGATAGTACCTATCCTTTCTTGCTTACTAAACCGTTGTTCCTGCAATCCGAACCATAGTATTATATTACAATATCGGATCCATCTGTGTCAATAATTTTGAATGATCCGTATACCTGTACATCTAGAGAAGTCAAACATATGTG
>LSQX01114111.1_pt3 | contig 16295 bp, 15 predicted proteins | sample 654561 | NCBI WGS metagenome assembly LSQX01 (sample SAMN04489861, study PRJNA283612) | anaerobic digester metagenome | isolation source: 4 biogas reactors fed with cattle manure at either 37C or 55C with and... | place: Denmark: Kongens Lyngby | collected 2014 | reverse complement strand
TGTTTCACGTGAAACAATCGGTCTAGTTATCTTAATATTATATAATTATTCTCTACTATTGCCTGTTTATCAATTTTTCTACAACACTCTACATATTATATATCATATATCCATCTGCGCATATTTCGCGTTAGACTGAATGAAATCCCGTCTCGGTTCAACTTTATCACCCATGAGCAATGTGAACACAGCATCAGTCTCCTGGGCGTCGATCATCTCAACCCTCAGGAGTTTTCGTGTTTCCGGATTCATGGTCGTATCCCACAATTGTTCCGCACTCATTTCACCGAGTCCTTTATACCGCTGCAACTTGGGGTCTTTCCAGCCAGTCTCCTCTTTAATCTTCTCGACTTCTTCTTCAGTGTAGGCATAGAAAGAACGGTTTCCCTCATAGACACGATAGAGCGGCGGACAGGCAATATAGACAAATCCGCCTTCTACCAACGGTCGCATGTGCCTGAAAAAGAAGGTCAACAGAAGGGTTGCTATATGCTTTCCGTCGACGTCTGCGTCCGCCATAATGATCACCTTGTGATATCGGAGCTTGTGGACATCGAACGCATCGCCGATACCGGCACCCAACGCCATGATTACCGGTTGTAGCTTGTCATTGTTGTATACGCGATCGATTCGTGCCTTTTCAACGTTGAGCATCTTTCCCCAAAGCGGCAGAATCGCCTGATACTTACGTTCTCTTCCGTTTTTAGCTGAACCACCTGCCGAATCACCTTCGACAATGAATATTTCTGTGAACTCCGGATTTTTTTCCTGACAGTCGGCCAGCTTACCCGGCAGTGTATTTGATTCGAGAACACTTTTTCGCCTCGTCATCTCACGTGCCTTTCGGGCAGCATCACGTGCCTGTGAGGCTGAAAGGGCTTTATCAATCACAATTCTGGCAATAGCCGGATTCTCCTCAAGATAATAGGTCAGCTTCTCATAGACAACGCTTTCTACGATTCCGCGTATCTCCGAATTGCCCAGCTTGGTTTTGGTCTGTCCCTCAAATTGGGGCTCAGGAAGTTTGACCGATATAATCGCGCCAAGGCCTTCCCTCACATCTTCACCTTGAAGATTTTTGTCGCTGACTTTCAGATTTCCGCTCTTACGCGCATAATCGTTGATCACTCGCGTTAATGCGGTCTTAAATCCCGTCAAATGCGTTCCGCCTTCGATCGTCGCGATGTTGTTTGCGTATGAATACACATTCTCTACATAAGAATTATTGTATTGCAGTGCCAGTTCTACAAAGCAATCGTCGACTTTTGAGGCCACATATATCGGCATCTTGTGTAGTGACTGTTTGTGCTTATTGAGGTACTCGACAAACGAAACAATGCCGCCTTCATAATGCAGCTTTTTTTCAACCGTTGGTGTGACACGGGTGTCGATCAGGTTTAGTGTGATTTCCTTGTTCAAAAACGCCATTTCCCGATAGCGTGACAGCATGACATTGAAGTCAAATACAATATCCGGAAATATCGTCTGATCTGGCCGAAAACGCGTCGTCGTTCCAGTTTCAGTCGCCGGACCGATGTCATGGAGCGGCTCGGTCGTCCGACCGCGTTCAAAACGAATCTGATAGGCGCGGCCGTCTCGTTTGACAGTTACCTCCATCCACTCAGCCAGTGCGTTGACGACAGAAGCGCCTACTCCGTGCAAGCCGCCAGAGACGCTGTATGCTCCGCCGCCGAATTTACCACCTGCATGGAGCATTGTATGAACCACTTCAACGGTCGGGATGCCCATTTTCGGGTGTTTGCCAACCGGGATGCCGCTTCCGTTGTCGGAAATATACACGGAATTATCTGGATTGATTCTGATATCTATCCGGTCACAGCGGCCAGCCAGTGCTTCGTCGACTGAATTGGCAACAATTTCATAGACCAGATGATGAAGTCCGCGAACGCCTGTATCTCCGATATACATACCAGGTCGTTTTCTGACAGCTTCCAGACCCTCCAGAACCTGAATGTCGTCTTCATTGTATCTTTGCTGGTTTCTTGTGTCGAAGACATCCTGTTTGTCATCACCGTCATTCAAAATATCCTCAACAAAATCATCGTCGATCAGAGCTTGTGGATTCTCGGCTTCATTGAGAACCACATCAGGGTCGTCAACCGGATGCTCCTGAAAATTATTCTGTTCAAGCCCATTACGCAGGCTTTCATTACTCATTGTTTCACCTTCCTGATCCATTTTCATCTAACTAATCACTCATTTTCTGCCAAGTCTGGCCAATGCGTTTACGCAGGGTTGTCGAGGCAATGGGCGATAAATAAATCTTCTCGAGCGTGACAATAAAAGATCTCGGTATGTCTGATGATATGATCTCTATTTGCCCGTTCTTCTCTGCCTTCTGCAGAAAAGAAACGGTCGAGGAGCGCTTCAATGTCGTTTGATCGATGTCAAATATGCCAACGATCAACTTATCTGAGATGGCGTACGTTCCGCCCAGATGGAGGTACATCCAATTTTCCTCTCCTCTCGTCGTTTGCGCACAATACCAGTCTGTGGACGATAAGCTTAACAGTCTAATTATACCACGTTTGCATCGTTTTGAGGAGTCGTAAGCGCTTCAGCTGCTCTCATAAACCGTCGCACTGTCCATCTTCAGACTGCCGGGTCACACGACCCTGATGAACACAGTACAACGATTGCTTTCGCTGACAGGGCTGCTTATCTGCCGTATCACACATTTTTTCACTAAAATCCAGCTGGACATGATGGGCATCTGTACAGGTGACAAACACCTGGGCATCCTGGATATTTTTTAAAAGACTGATTCGTCGGTTCTCATCAAGTTCCGACATCACATCATCAAGCAAGAAAACCGGTGTTTCCCCTGTATCCTCCCGTAGAATCTGCAGTTCAGCAATTTTTAAAGAAAGAACAGCCGAGCGCTGCTGTCCCTGTGACGCGAACGGTTTGATGGCATTGCCGTTGAGCGTCAATTCAAGATCATCGCGATGCGGTCCAGCTTGTGTGATGCCTTTTTCAATATCATCTTCGAGATTTCTCTTCAATTTTCTGAGGTATTGATCATAGATTTCTTCTGTAGAGCTGCTGGTTTCAATGCCCGGTACCGATCGATACCGGACTTCGAGGATTTCTGACTGATCTGAAATCAACTGCTGTGCTTCCATCGCCAGTGAACTGATTCGCTCACAGAATGCCTGTCGAATGGATAAGACAGCAGCGGCCTCTCGTGCCAGTGATTCATTCCAGACGTCCAATTGTACAGCTATCGTTTCATCGATACCCTTTTTCCCGGATTTTCTTTGATCTCGCCACGTCTTTAACAACCGATTGCGCTGAGCCAGAATCCGCGCGTACTGCTGCAGATGGACAAAATAAGCGGGTCGGACTTGCGATATCAGCAGATCAAGATAGCGCCTGCGCGTTGCCGGGCCTTCTTTGATCAGCATCAGGTCTTCTGGTGCAAAAATGACAGCATGAAAAAGACCCATCAGATCGCTTATTTTGTCGAGTTTCAGGCCGTTATGAAAAATATGGCGCAGTGATCGGGTTCTTTGCGGATCAGATGGTATTGCTTCCAGATAGCGTATTTCCAGCGTCTCTTCAACTTTTTGCTGACTCAGATAACGGATGCATACGGCGTAATCGTGCGTGTCGTGCAGGATTAAATCACTGTCTCTGGATGTACGGTGGGAACGCGCACAGGCGCATAAATAGATCGCTTCCAGAATATTGGTCTTTCCCTGGGCGTTTTCACCATAGAATATATTTATTTCCGGATCGACTTCAATCTCCTGATGCCGGTAATTCCTGAATTGAATCAGTTTTATCGATTTTATGATCATAATGCCGGACTAAAACGCATATCAGCGTCTCAATGGCAGCACAAGATAGGCGAACGAATCATCTTCAATCGGTTTCAGCACACACGGTCCCATCGATCCGTTGAACACGATAGAAATCTCATCCTCTTCAATAACTTTCAGCGCATCAATGAAGTAACGCGGATTAAAATCGATGTCGATCTTATTACCATTCATGGTAACCGGTATTTCTTCACGCAGTGTTCCCATATCCGTACTTGCGCTGATAACAAGTGTCTCGTCATCCGACAGTGTCAGTCGAACCGGATAGCGTTTGTCATCTGAAGCGATAATCAGCGAAGCACGTTCGATCGCGTTATACAACGCTTCAGGAGCGACTGTGACTGTTGTTTCAGCGGTCTGCGGAATGATTCCGCGGTAATTCATGTATTCACCCTGAATCAGGCGTGAAACAATCTTCACGCTGCCTGTATCAAACAGAATATGATTGCCGGATAAGTATATATCCACTTTTTCCTTACCTGCACCAAGTATTCGTCCAACCTCGTGAAGAACTTTTCCCGGAATGATAAATTTAACCTGACCAACCGTCTCTTCCGTCAGACATTTACGCAAAGCCAGTCGGAAACCATCGATAGCGACCATTTCAATGGCTTGTTCGTGTGCCTGAAAAAAGCAACCGTTCAAAATTGGCCGTGTTTCATCGGTACTGACTGCGAAAATTGTCTGTCGTATCATTTCCTTGAGTGTCTGCTGTTCCAGTGAAACACGCTCTTCTTGTGTAACTTCAGGTAACTTCGGGTAGTCCTCTGCCCTTAAACACTTAATCGTAAAATGGGAACTGCCGCTTTCAATCTGGATACTCTGAGTCGGAACACTTTCGATTGAAACAATGTCATCAGGCAGTTTTCGAATAATATCACCAAACATGCGTGCCGGAACAACAAAATTTCCCTTTTCAGGGACATCTGCCTCCATCTGGCAGTCAATGCCTATCTCCATATCAAAACCGGTCAGTTTCAGACCTTCACCGGCTTCCACTAAGATTCCTTCAAGAATAGGCATGGTTGACCGGGTCGCTATAGCTTTTTGAACGATACTGATTGATTCAATCAGCCGGTCTCTTGAACAGATTACTTTCATTCGGGAATCCTCCTCTGGTGTTGTTGTATCTACTTAATAAGTTTATCACTTTTCTTCTTATAGTGTGTGGGTTCTGTGGATAACTGTCATTCAGGCTGAGTGTGTCGCGTTTTGCCTGTTGATAAACTGTTGACAGGTTCTTCAAAAATCGAGTCAGGATTGTGGATCATTTTTTGATGTTTTTTATCCACAGCCAATCCACAGTCAGATGATGCACATATCCACAGAAAAAGGTGCATTACTCCGCAATCCTTTTTTTGATGGCTTCAAAATCCTGAATGAGCTGTTCGTCTCCTTTCAGCGACTCAGTCATTTTGTTGCAGGCATGCATCACTGTTGTATGATCACGATTGCCAAACGTCTTGCCAATCTGTGGCAGCGTCATATTCAACAGGTTGCGGCACAGGTACATCGCGAGCTGGCGGGGATTGGAAATGTTTTTGCTTCTGCGGTTGGATTTAAGGTCATCGACAGAAATATTGTAATACCGTGAAACGACATCCATGATCACAGTCGAACTGACTGTCTTGCCGGCGATCGGCTGAATGATGTCCTTCAGTGCCTCTTTGGCGACATCGAGCGTAATTCCGCCTGCCAGCAGGGAATAACAGAGAACTGTGTTGAATGCGCCTTCCAGTTCACGGATGTTTGATGCGATATTAGTCGCGATATAATCAAAAACGTCGTCTGGTACAGACGCATGATTGATCTGGGCACGCCGTTTAAGAATTGCGACACGTGTCTCGTAATCGGGAGGTTGGATGTCAACCGTCAAGCCGCAGGAAAAGCGTGTTCTTAAACGTTCTTCAAGAGAAATCAAGCTTTGCGGCGGTTTATCGCAGGTCATGACAATATTTTTGCCGGTTTCATACAACGTATTGAAGGTGTGAAAAAACTCGATCTGCATCTGCTCCTTGCCTTCAATGAACTGAATATCATCGATCAGGAGCATATCCGTGTTACGGTATTTGCTGCGAAAATCATCGTATTTGTTTTCTTTGATCGCAAAGATGAACTCATTGACAAACTGCTCACACTGGACGTAAAGAACGCGTTTTTCGGGATAATGCTCTATAACGTAGTGACCGATCGCATGCATCAGGTGGGTCTTGCCGAGCCCGGATCCGCCGTAGAGAAAGAGCGGATTAAAATTACGGCCGCCCTGCTTTTCAGCAACAGCCACACAGGCAGCGTGCGCGAACCGGTTGCCGCTCCCGACAACAAACGCGTCAAAGGTGTATTGGCGATTCAAACGACTGTGATTGACACCATGAAACGTTCCGCTTTCGTCGCCGGGATCAACCTCCTGCGGCTGAGGTGACAATACAGGTTTGCCGACAATAACCTGGACATCAAAGACTTGCGAGCAGGCAACTTTCAGTGTGTTTTTAATCAGGGGTACATATTGGTCGACAAATGTCTTATGAAAGTCATTGGGAACGGATAACGTAAAAACACCCTGGCCAATTGACAGAGGTTCCATCGGTTTAATCCAGGTGTTCAGGCAAATCTCGGACAGTTCGTTTTCAAGCAGTCCCAGTGCCCGGTTCCAGATCTGGTCTATTTCCATTTGCTTCATGACGTTACCAACCCATCCTCAAGTATTACCATCTTACCAGATTATTGCCTGATCGAAAAGGTTTCAAGCCGTTGCTTTTCCCTTCCGTCAGAGTCGGATTAAACAGAAAAAGGCAATCGTTTTCACGTATTCAAGAGCTTGCATCAGGATCAATCAGCGAGGTAACCGATTAACCGCCTCAGATATAAACACCGGATGCATCATCATATTTTCAAGCTGTATAAATCTTAATATATTAGCAGTAAGTTTTTAAAAAATTAAACAATACATTATTTCGCAATATACTTGATTAATGAAACATAGGCAAATACGCTCACAAGGATTATTAAAAGGCGGTTTCAAGATTTGATGTTAATTATCCATTTCGTAATCATATGTTTTGCGTATTTGGTTTGATCTCACTCACGAAACATCAAATGCGAATATATGGAAATCTTCTGCACCCCATGTTTTCAGGGGAACGAATCGAACAGCCTTGGCAGACACAGAAACGGCGTGGACTTGCAGGCGCTGGTATGAACCCTGAACCGTGCAGAGCGTCTGCCAGTTATCGGATGCGTCGAGGAAGTCAATCCGATAATCGCGAATCAACGTCTTGGGAACATGCATCGGCTGATCATTCAGAAAATAACCTGCCTGCATCGGACGGTTGTATTTCTTTTCTTCGGGCAGTGTTTCCCGGTTGAGATCACTGTCAAAGACAAGCCGGATCTGACGGATGGGTGATAGCTCAGGGAATGTGTACTGGACACTTGAACCAGGTCGACCGCGCCATCCGTTATCAGTGTCGCCAATCGGGCGGTCCAGACCATTACGCAGATTTTCTGCACCCGGCTGGTCGGATTCGACGACGGCTGATGCAGTCAGATCAGACACAGGCCGTTTGTTAAAGGGAAGATAGCAGTCATCGTCCATCAGCTGCTGCTGAAGTTCCTTAAGGTGGTTCTGGTAGAGACCACGCGGTGTTTCGCTTCTGGTAACGGCCAGCGCTGCTGCGGTACCGGCTGCCTGGCCAACGGTTGCGCAGGTTGCCATCACTCGCGTGGCACTTAATGCTGAATGTGTAACGCTAATATTCCGGCCGGCAAACATCAGGTTTTCGATGTTAATGGAGTAGAGTGCGCGGTAGGGGATGCCAAAAGGCGAAGGTGCCGGATGAAAGATCGTCGGCTCTTCAGAGGTTCTCAGACCGGCAGGATGATGGTCATCCATGGTCCAGCCGCCATAGGCGATAAGATCCTCAAAATGACCACCGGAGCGGACATCGTGCTGTGTCATAATCACATCACCGACATAACGGCGCGATTCCCGTTTACCGGGGAGGACGCCGATCCAGTCCACATCAAGTCGTTCGACTTTTTCGGGTGGATATGTTCCGCTGTTTTTGACGAAATCCCAGACGCCATAGGCAACATCCTGGAGTTCATCACGGATTCTTTCCGTATCTGCTATTTCATCCTGCTCACCACCCAGCTCCAGATACCAGTAATTTTCATTTTTATCCATCGGATCAGGCATTCTATGGATGAGTTTTTCTGCTGTGAACGGCTCAGCCCAGGCAGGCGGCGTATAAGATCGTGGTTTCGTGTGCTCCCGAACCTGGATCAGACAGCTCATGCCCATTGTTTTCTGGTCGGGCTGCTGCGGTGCGATGTCTTCACCGAATTCATCACGTCCTTCACGCCCTCTGCGATATTCGGCACCGGTCAGCGGAGCCAGAATGCTGTCACCGGAACAGTCGATGAACAGGTTGGCACGGACGGTATGGAATGTCTGGGTGGTTAACTGCCATCCGGTTATGGACACAATCCGCGTACCATCCATCTGCGCATCAAGGCAGGAGCAGTTGAGCAGATAGTTGAGACCGGGTTGAAAACGCACTTTTTCGAAAAGAATACTATCCCAGATGGAGTAGTTCGCGTAGGGATTGCGATAAAAACTATCCAGCATAATTTCTTCAACAATGCCGGTTTCCCGGTTGTTTTCACCATGTGCACCGCAAACCCACATGCGGACTTCAGAAGAGGCGTTGCCGCCGAACATCGGGCGATCCTGCATGATCAGAACACTGGCGCCATGCCGGGCGGCCGCGACAGCCGCGCTCAATCCGGCCATACCCCCGCCGACGACGCAGATATCAACCGTGTGCTGAAGTTTCTTGAGCTTTTCCATTGACGTTTCAACCGTCCCTTCTGGTGATTAAACTGTTATTCAATCCAATTAAACAGACTGCTTCTGATTATACCAGAAAGGTATAAGATTAGCAGTCTGACAACCACAGATGGCAAGTCATATCTGTCCATCGGGCACGTTTTCAATCATGCTATAATAGGTTCGTAGAAACAACGACCCTGCAGAGGGTCGATCATTTTTGAGGCGTTAGATGAAGGCTGAAGACGAAAAAAAGATAGACAAGGGTGAATCCGCAACAAAGAGCGTCAGTCAAGAAAACAGGCCCATTCGTTGTGCGCTGATCGGCTGCGGGCGTGTGGCGGTTAAACATTTGAAAGCGATCAAACAGTTTCCAGGAGCTTTGTCGTTAGCCGGTGTTGCCGATCCCCATCCGGAAGCGGCCAGACGGCTGTTTCAGCAGGCTGACTTTGGGCAGGATCCCGTTGCATCGGGTCTATACGACGCATCGGCAGACCGGTTACTCGATGACCGTAAACCGGATCTGGTGGCGATCACAACACCGAGCGGAACGCATACTCAGCTGGCACTCAAAGCACTGGATGCAGGCTGTCATGTGCTTGTCGAAAAACCGATGACCCTTTCACTCAAAGAAGCTGATCAGCTGATTGTCAAAGCTGAAGCAAACCACAGAATCCTGGCGGTGGGCCATATCTATCGCTATTTTCCTCTGATCCAAATGCTTCAGAAGGATCTCCTGGACGGACGGTTTGGTACGATTCTGTCCGGTCGTGTGACGGTATACTGGGGACATGATCAGGCGTACTACGATGCGGCTGACTGGCGGGGAACCTGGCAGCAGGATGGTGGAGCCCTGATGAACCAATGTGTGCACGCACTCGATCTGATGCTCTATCTGATACATGCGCCGATCATCAGGATCAGCGGCTGGATCGACCAGATCCGGCACCAGATTGAAGCAGAAGATTATGGTCTGGTTCAGATGCAGTTTGCCAATGGTGCGTATGGCATCCTGGAAGGAAGTACGGCGACCGATCCACGCCGTCAGGAGGCGTCGTTTTCCATTCAGTGCAGCCGGGGGTCGATCAATCTTAGCTTCTGCCGCGGCAAACCTTCCATCCGAATTATTGACGAGACCGGCCATAACAGCCGGAACCGCGCCCTTTGGCGTTTCGCCCGTCAAACGTTGGGACAGGAAGGCATTCAGGGGCTTCGTCAGGTGATGCATCCACACACCGTTTTGTACCGCGACTTGATCAAAGCGATCCAGACAGGTGAACAGCCGATTGCAGATGGCTATTCAGGCCGTCAGGCGGTTGAGGCCGTTCTGGCCGCTTATGCATCCGCACTGAAAGGGCGAACGCTTTCGCTCCCGATCGAACCGTTCGAAATCCGCGAAATGAACGGTTTCTTCGAGCGGCTGCACATGACAGAAAAGTGACTGTCAAAGATTTTTCGATACACTTGACTGTCTGGGGAATCGCGTACCGCTTTTACGGACTTTAATCAGATGATTGTCTTGCATCCAGTGGATCGTATCACGAAATGTCTCGATTAGCGGCCGGGGCTGATAGCCCAGTAAGCGCGCTGCTTTTTCGTGACTGAGCCGGCTGTTTGAAAGGAGAACCGAAACGCTGTACGGCGTAAAAAATGGTTTAATCTTTAGCAGGCGGCACAGTGTGTCGGTCAGCCAGGCGGCCGACTGGATCAGCCAGCGCGGCGCGAAGAAGATGCGGGGTTGTTTCTGCCCCAGAACCAGCCGTACCAGGCGAATCATATCACGTAAGGCAATGCGGTGACCTGAGAGTATAAAGCCGTCACCCGGCAGACCGTTACGGGCGGCTGCCAGGATACCGTCGGCAACATCCCGGACATCGACAAAATCATAGGCACCGTCAAAAGTCATGACCAGCTTGAGCCAGCCCTGCGTACTTAGATAGCGGAACAGCCGTCCCATCTCCGACAGACGCTGGTCGTCGGGACCGATGACACCGCTGGGAAAGAGGACAACAGCATCCAGCCCATCAGCGATGCCGTCATAGACAATAGCCGTCGCTTCAGATTTACTCCTTGAATAATAGCCCTGAAGCCCGGGCACCGGGAAATCAGTGATTTCGGTGATTTCCTGATCATCAGGGAGATCGGGCAAAGCGTGAACGGAGCTGACATAAACAAGCCGCTCAACAGATTCCTGAAGGCAGGCCTGGACGATATTGCGGGTTCCGCCTATGTTGACTGATTGCAGCAATTCCGGATGACGGGGTGCCGTGTCGACGATACCGGCCAGATGAAAAACGATTCGTGCGCCTCGAACAGCTTGCCTAACATCCGTAAGGTTTCGTATATCGCCATATGAGAGAGAGATTGTCAGTCCGGCAAAAAAATCGAGCGTTTCACCGGGTTGGAGAAAAAGCCTTATGGGTTCAGAAGGATATTGCTCATGTAGTTTCCGAACCAGTACATTACCGATGTGACCTGTTCCGCCCGTTACGAGGATCATAGCGCATCACCTCCGACACATCGTCCTGATCTGTGGAACATGAACGACGTTTGACCGTATGAATCCCAAAAGCGATTCTGTTACAACTCTATTATAACATGCTGATAAACGGGAAAAGATGAAAAGAATGCGCAAGCGGAACGTGTAAGTGCTTCAATTGACAGTTTCTTGTCGACGGTGTTAGGATGAAAGCACAGATTCAACAGATGACAACACATCACGATTGAATGAAAAGGGGTGCATTTGTGGCCAGACCAACCAAATGGCGCAAAATTGAGCAAATTCCCCGGTACCCGCTGTTTGCGCCCGCTGGACCAAACCGGCAGGGAATGGGGGAGAACACGTTGAAGGTCGAAGAACTTGAAGCGGTTCGCCTGAAGGACCTTGAGGGATTGGAACAAGAAGAATGTGCGGAACGTATGGAAGTTTCACGACCCACTTTTCAGCGTATCCTAATCTCTGCCCGTGCGAAGATTGCTGACAGCCTGGTTCACGGTAAAACAATCCGTATCGAAGGCGGTAATTACACCCAGGGTATTTGTCCTGTCCGCTGCCTGGACTGCGGCCGCATCTGGCAGGAGAGCATTGAACACATGCTGGAATCCAATCAGAATGAAACGGAAACAACCTGCCCCTCGTGTCAGTCGGAAAACGTTGCCTGCTGCCCGGAAGATATGGAACAAACAAGGGCATTGAGTCCTGCCTGTCTGCGCGCGTGCCGCGGGCACGGAAACGGATCCTGCAGAGGGCATCAGGGTGGCCGGAAAGGCTCGGCACATCGCGGAGCAATCAGAGAGTCGTCGGGCAAATCATAGATTATAGTAACATTTCGACGTTTAATTCAGCCTTCGGACCATCAGGGTGCCGGAGGTTGATTTTCATTTGAGACATCATTGGGCTGACTGCTTTCCGGCGGTGAACCTTTCGGTTGACGGCCAAATCGATAATTTTTTTCGAGCAGCCCGCGAATCTCAGGGAAGTTGGCTTTCGCCTGCCTAACTGAAAAAATGCTCTTATGTGCGACAAATCGGACTGCCAGCATGCCAAGAACCAGACCGAAAGACAAACCTGCTGCGATAGCCCAGATCCAGGGAGAGACCCATTCGAAAACAGCACAGAGAACAGCAGCGATCAGAATGACAGTCAAGGCAGCAGCAACAATCGTTGCCAGTGACACAATCTGGTGCCGGCTGTGACAGTCTGCACAGCGAGGGACATCGATATGACGCACATTATACGCAACCTGCGTCTGTGACGGTGAGCGCCGGGTGTCAATATCGCCGTACATTTCAATTTTTAGAGCATGATCATCTTCCGCTTCTCGGACCGAACAAAACCAGCAAGACATGAGAGGCCTCCTATCATGGTGAACATACAGCTGCCTGCGATTTTTTCGGCAGGTCAAGCTGTCAGGGCTGTGTTCAGATTGCTAATATCAGTATAATGATTTTCGAATCGGCAAACAAGCGTTTCAACAGACAATCAAATCAAAAAACCGCCATTAGGACTGATGACCTGTCCTGTGATAAAACGTGATTCCTCAGACGAGAGAAAATAGATCGTGCGTGCGACATCTTCGGCAGTACCGATTTCCTCAAGGGCAGTCTGTTCCCTGAGACAGGCGCGGGTTTCTTCATCAAGGGCGGCATTCATATCAGTATCGATGACACCGGGGGCTACACAGTTGACTCGGATTTTTGACGGACCCAGCTCTCGGGCCAGTGCGCGGGTCATGCCGATTACAGCCGATTTAGCAGCAGCGTAATGGACTTCGCAGGACGCTCCGGATAAACCCCAGACGGATGAAACATTGACGATGCAACCGGCTTTTTGATGGATCATGTGCGGAAGAACCGCCTGGCAGCAGAAAAAAGTGCCTTTGACATGAACGGCGAACATTTCATCCCAGTCGGCCTCCGTCAGATCGGTGAATAATTTCTGCTGCGCTGTTCCGGCATTGTTGACCAGAACATCAATCGGCCCCAGTGTCTGGCGGACCGACTCAACCATCGCGGCAACCGCTTCCGGTTTCCGGACATCGGCGGATACCGCCATAACGTGGCAACCCCGCTCCTGAAGTTCCTGGGCCAGCGCGTGCGCCTGGTCAGCGCTGTGCAGATAATTGATTGCCACGCGATAGCCTTTGCCGGCAAACAGTCGGGCGGTCTCACGTCCGATCCCTCTGGATGCGCCGGTAATCAGAACAACCGGATTCATAATCCACCTCTTCTGATTTTCTGAACCATGGCAATAGCCCGCAGGCGCAGTCTGGTTCCTGTCAGGTGAATCGCTTTATGCAGGACGCGCATATACCAGCCTGGTATGATAATCAGTTTTCCGCGAAACATTTTCTTCAGTGCATAAGCAGCGACAGCCTGGCTGTCCAAACCGCTGTCCGCAGATCCCGCACCGGCCCGTCTGTTAAAGCCGGTACGCACCGGACCAGGGCATAGTGCACAGACCCGGACACTGCTTTTTTCCAGACGCAGCTCCTCGTGAATCGCTTCGGTCAGGCGTTGGACATACGCTTTGGAGGCATAGTAAACGGACATCATCGGGCCTGGCAAAAAGGCGGCTATTGAAGATACATTCATAATTACGCCGTTGTCAGCTGCGACGAAATCCTTGAGAAACAGTTTGGTTAGAATGTGCAAAGCCCTGATATTGACATCGATCAGATTCAGTTCCGTAGCGAGATCTGTGTCTTTGAACGCCCCGTAGAGTCCGAAACCGGCGTTGTTAATCAGGATATCGACAGGCGTATTCTGCGCCATTTCATGAAGTTTATAGCAAGCTTCTTCCTGAGAAAGATCAGCGGGAAATAGGATTACATCTGTTGTCAGCTGCTGTTTTAGATCGACCAGAGCCGACTGATTGCGGGCTGCCAGGATCAGGTCATATCCCATTTTGCTGAGTTGAATTGCCATTTCACGGCCGATTCCGGAACTGGCTCCTGTAATTAATGCGCGCATTTTGACACCCCCTGTTTCTGATTGTTAATCATACCACGAGTGCTGCGGATTTACTCTATTTGCTCTGGTGATTTCGTTGTAAAACACAGGGGACATGTTACAATTAATTAAAAACGAAGCAGATGAGTATCCATGCAAGCTGGATTAAACGCGAGGTATTTCCAATGAACAAAAAACAGGATACGTTTGAAAATGTTCTCAATTCCATTGAGCGGGCAGCCACACTGCTGGGGTTGGAAAAAAGTGACTATGTTGCGCTGGAGTATCCGGAGCGTGAACTCAAAGTATCGATACCAATCCAGATGGATGATGGCCGGCTGGCCGTTTTTGAAGGATACCGGGTTCAGCACTCAACCTCCAGAGGTCCTGCTAAGGGCGGGATCCGGTTTCATCCCGAAGTTGATATAGACGAAGTTAAAGCGCTCGCCGCCTGGATGACTTTAAAATGTGCTGTCGTGAATATACCCTACGGCGGTGCCAAAGGTGCCGTTAAAGTGGATCCGCTCACACTTTCGAAAAAGGAGCTGGAGCGTCTGACGCGTCGCTATACCGGCATGATTCTGCCGCTGATCGGCCCGGAAAAAGATATTCCGGCACCGGACGTCGGCACCAATGCGGAGATCATGGGCTGGATCATGGACACGTACAGCATGTTTAAAGGGTATACGGTACCAGGTGTCGTAACCGGTAAGCCGATAGACATCGGTGGTTCTGTAGGGCGCAGCGAGGCGACCGGCAGAGGTGTCATGCTCATCACACGTGAAACGCTGCACCGGATGGGCAAGCCGATTCTCGGCACATCCGTCGCGATCCAGGGGATGGGCAGTGTTGGTGGTACAACAGCTCAACTGCTTGAGCAGGAAGGCTGCCGCGTTGTTGCTGTCAGCGATGTATCAGGAGGCGTTTATAAACGCTCAGGGCTGAACATTGCAGAGATCCGAAGTTATTTAAATGATAAGCCCGGCAACCTGCTGAGCGGCTATTCGGCAGATGGGATCAAGCACATCACCAATGAGGGGCTGTTGACGATGGACGTTGACATCCTGATCCCGGCTGCACTGGAAAATCAGATTACGCTGGACATCGCGCCGCGGATCCGCGCCAGAGTTATTATTGAAGCGGCCAATGGTCCGACCACGCACGAAGCTGATACCATACTTGAAAAGCAGAATATTACCGTCGTGCCGGACATCCTGGTCAATGCCGGCGGTGTCGTTGTCTCCTATTTTGAATGGGTTCAGAATATCCAATCGTTGACCTGGGACGAAGAAGCGGTCAATCAGACGCTTGAACGCATCATGGTTCGCGCGTTTAACGCCGTATGGGAAGAGGCGGTCCGCAGCAACATTCCATTGAGGATGAGCGCGTACAAAATCGCATTGGACCGGATTGTCCGTGCCAAGCACACCCGGGGTGTTTTCCCGTAATAATGATCGGACACTGTCCTGAATTTCATTTCAATTGTGTTTCTGCGATGCTTCGCGTATAATGAAGTGCGCAGTGAGGCTTATGATCCCGACGGATTATGAAGAAATGAGGATCCTGCCCATGAATCTATTATTACTCGCAACACAAGCCAATACACATCTGTTCAGCTTCTTTGAGGCAATCGAAACGGCACAGGCAATTGTCCTGATTCTCGGACTGGTTTTAATGGTCATTGAATTATTTATGCCTGGTTTCGGAGTTGCCGGCGGTGCTGGTATTTTGCTGGTGATTCTGGGAATTGTGATGACTGCCCGTAATGCTTTTGAAGCAACGGTCATGGTAATTCTCCTGTTGATTCTGGCAGCGATCATGATTGTCCTGGTTTTGCGATCGGCAAAAAAGGGGAAATTATCGAAAAAAATGATCCTCTGGTCGTCTGCGCGAAAAGAAGACGGTTATCGTTCCACCGATGATCGCCATGACTTGACAGGACGTGAAGGCATCGCCATAACGACCCTGAGACCGTCAGGAATAGCTGATTTTGATGGCGAACGGCTTGATGTTGTTTCTGAAGGTGCTTATATTCCAGCCCAGGCGGCTGTCAAAATTATCCGGGTGGAAGGCCGTCGTATTGTCGTTCGCCCGACAGAAAAAGCTAGTAGTACACCCGATCCAAACCCGTCTCAGGACTAACGGTTTATCTTGAAAGGAGTTGCTCT
>LSQX01070659.1_pt1 | contig 16299 bp, 12 predicted proteins | sample 654561 | NCBI WGS metagenome assembly LSQX01 (sample SAMN04489861, study PRJNA283612) | anaerobic digester metagenome | isolation source: 4 biogas reactors fed with cattle manure at either 37C or 55C with and... | place: Denmark: Kongens Lyngby | collected 2014 | reverse complement strand
TTCATTTGATTAAAATTTAAAGTTTTCAAAGGTATCAGGTAGCTTGCTCGTATAGTTTTCATTATGATTGTTTGTCCCGGTTTTAATCGGGATGCTCGTTAATGGAATAAGAGCAAGAATATAATTGTATTTTATGATTTGGATTTAATAATTTTTAGTTTAAGAACGGTATTTTTAGCTATTATTGAAATAATATATTTTTTTGCGCTAAAAATATTTAAAATTAAAGTATAAATTTGAGATTGAGTAAAAATAAAAAAATGGATAAGATCCACATGTGCGACACATACGGGCAGTACCTTACAATGAAGAGGGAAATTGATGAGGCAATGCAGGATGTAATTAAATCTACCCGGTTTATTAAAAGTGGTAAAGTGCTTGATTTTGAGAAACAACTTTCCGATTATATTGGTGCAAATGTAATATCCTGCGGTAATGGTACAGATGCTTTAATGCTGGCTTTTATGGCTTTGGGGTTGAAACCGGGAGATGAGGTGATCACCTCTCCTTTTACTTTTATATCAACTGTTGAGGTGCTTGCACTTTTGGGGCTGAAACCTGTTTTTGCCGATGTTAAAAGTGGTACATTTAATTTGGATGAAGATAAAATTGAAAGGGTGGTAACAGACAAAACAAAAGCTATTTTGCCTGTTCACCTTTTTGGACAGTGTGCTAATTTGGAATTGATGTATGAGCAAGTCCGAAAATATGACCTGTTTTTAATTGAAGATGCTTGCCAGGCTTTTGGGACAGAATTCATATTTAGCGATGGAACCCGAAAGAAGGCCGGCACCATCGGACATGTCGGATGTAACTCTTTTTTTCCTTCCAAAAACCTGGGTTCATTTGGCGATGGAGGTGCTGTTTTTACAAATAACGATAATCTTGCAGCTATAATCCGCTCTATAGCTAATCATGGGATGAAACAGAAATATCAGTATGAACGGATAGGGGTTAACTCACGTCTTGACAGTATTCAGGCGGCTGTTTTAAGTGTTAAATTAAAATACTTTGAAAAACATATCCGGGCGAGGCAGGAGGCAGCAAAGTGGTATGATGAGCATCTGGGCGATATTCATGAGATTAAATTGCCACAAAGAGAAAGTTATAGTACTCACTCTTTTCATCAGTATACAATACAAACTGATAAGCGGGATGAATTACGCCAATTTTTAATGGCTAAAGGAATACCTTCGATGGTCTATTATCCGGGAGTAATACACCTTCAGGAAGGATACCGGTTTCTGGGATATAAAAAAGGTGACTTTCCGGTTAGTGAAAGACTGACCGGGAGAGTGCTTTCTTTGCCAATGCATACTGAATTGACCACCGGCCAATTGGAGTTTATAACTGAATCCGTAAAAGGCTTTTTCAGGGATTATTGATACAGTTAAAAGTAAACCCTGATTAAGATCAAAAAGATAACTTGAAAATCCATCTTTGTTATGAATAATATATTAGTTCATGAAACTGCCGTTGTAGATGAAGGTGCCAGTATTGGGGAAGGGACAAAAATATGGCACTTTACACATATTTCCGGTACTGCTGTTATTGGGCAGAATTGTGTGTTAGGGCAAAATATTTTTGTGGGGAACAGAGTAATTATAGGTAATAATGTGAAGGTACAAAATAATGTTTCGGTATATGAAGGCGTTATTTGTGAAGATGATGTTTTTCTTGGTCCTTCGGCTGTTTTTACTAACGTTATCAATCCCCGGAGTTTTATTGAACGGAAATTTGAATTTAAGAAAACATTGATAAAAAAAGGAGTTACCGTTGGGGCGAATGCAACGATAGTGTGTGGAATAACATTGGGTGAGTACTCTTTTATTGGTGCCGGGTCAGTTGTAACCAAAGATGTTAAACCTTTTGCCCTGATGGTTGGTGTGCCTGCTCGTCAAAAAGGGTGGGTGAGCAGAGCCGGAGCCACCTTAGGAGATGATTTGGTATGTCCTGAGACCAATGAAAAATATTTAATGGAAAACGGGAATTTGAAGCTTGTTAAATGATCCGCTGCAAACTATAATTTTGGTTTTTCGGCAAGTGCCATAAATTTTTTTGCCAGCTCTTTTCGCGAGAATTGTTCATAAATACTTTTTTTAAGCATAAGTTGATTTTGCTGATAGAGGTTGAAAAAATCTGATAGGGTTGATTTAATCTTTTCAGTATCATTAAAAACTGCATATTCTCCTGAAAAGCTCTCTTTTATAATCTTTTCACAATCTGCACCTGAAGGGCCAATAGCTAAAATTGGTCTTTTTACAGCAAGATATTCATACATTTTCCCCGGTAAAATTCCTGTAGCTTTTGGAGTGTTATTTATTGGCAATAATAAAATTTGCGATTTTGCCAGATAGTCTATACCTTTTTTATGTGGAAGATATTTGATTGGGGTAAGATTATCAGTGAGGTTATTTTTTTCAATATCTTTTAACACGGAATTATCGGTTTGCCCTATTAAGTATATACGAAGCTTATCTTTGAACTGTGGGTTTTCATGTGAAAGAGAGCTGAGTGATGCCCAGAGTGAAGGAGGGTTTCTGTCTCTGTTAAATGATCCGAGGTGTGTAATGGAGAACTCTTCATTGTTTGGGGCAGGAAGATTTATAAAATTCTCGGGGTCATATCCATTATAAACGACTTCTACCGGCTTGTCAGTTTTTTTTTGAAGGTCTTCAGCCCAGGATGGGCTTACCGTAACTATTTGGTCTGCTGTTTTAAGAACTTGCAGTTCAAGTGAATGATGTTTTTTATCAGCCCGCTTTGATAGCCGCAGTTCGGAATAAAAATCAATGTCTGTCCAGGGATCCCGGAAATCGGCAATCCAGTTGATATTTAATTTTTTTTTCAAACCTAACCCGATCAGATGCATACTGTGGGGCGGGCCGGTTGTAATCATTAAATCAATATGGTTTGGTTTTAAAAATCCTGACAGATATTTTATTGAGGGTTTAATCCAAAATTTTCTTGGGTCGGGGATAAGAAAGTTACCTCTTATATATACAGATATTTTATCCCTCAGGTTGCCTGATGAAGCTTCTGAAATATAACCCGGCTTGAATTTTTCTTTTGATTGCTTGCCGGTTATTTTTCTATATATATTATAAGGTTCCCAGATTGTTGTTTTGATAGTTTTTATTTCAGGATGGACATCTTTGAGTAAGCTGTTATCAATTACGGAAGGGTCAGGATTTTCGGGAGTATAGATGATAGGTTGCCAACCGTTTTCGGGGAGGTATTTTGACATTTTCAGCCACCTCATCACTCCACCGCCACCACTTGGAGGCCAGTAGTATGTTATTATTAATACCTTTTTCATTATGATAATCAGCTTTTTGCTTTTGGTTATAATTTTTCAAATAATTTTTTCATACTTATTTTTTCTCCGATTATTTTGCCGATTTTATTTGTTGGAATTCTCTCCTGCTCCATACTGTCGCGATAACGAATGGTTACTGTATCGTCATCTTTTGTCTGATGATCAACAGTAATGCAAAAAGGCGTTCCTATTGCATCCTGTCTCCGGTATCTTCTTCCGATCGAATCTTTTTCATCGTACTGGCAGTTAAAATCAAATTTCAGATTGTCTATTATTGCTTCTGCTATTTCCGGTAAGCCATCTTTTTTAACCAAAGGCAATACTGCAAGCTTTACCGGGGCAAGTGCAGGGGGGAGCTTAAGTACTACCCGCAAATCTTTTTCAAGTTTTTCTTCAAACAGGGATGCAGAAATCACCTGCAAAAACATACGGTCTATACCAATTGAGGTTTCAACCACATATGGGATATAAGATTCATTTGATTCAGGATCGAAATAACGAATTTTTTTTCCTGAATATTTTTCATGCTGAGACAGGTCAAAATCTGTACGCGAATGTATTCCTTCTACCTCTTTAAAACCAAATGGGAATTTATATTCCACGTCAACAGCAGCATTTGCATAGTGTGCAAGTTTTTCATGCTCATGGAATCTATAGTTTTTATCGCCAAATCCAAGGGCAAGATGCCAATTCATTCTTATATTTTTCCATTTTTCAAACCAATCCAATTCAGTACCCGGTTTTACAAAAAGTTGCATCTCCATCTGTTCAAACTCCTTCATCCTGAAAATAAATTGTCTTGCAACTATTTCATTCCTGAATGCTTTCCCTATTTGAGCTATTCCAAAAGGGATTTTCATTCTGCCGCTTTTTTGAACATTAAGATAATTGACAAAGATACCTTGTGCTGTTTCGGGGCGAAGAAATATTTTCATTGCACCATCGGCAGTAGAGCCCATCTCAGTGGAAAACATAAGGTTGAATTGTCGCACATCCGTCCAGTTACAGGTTCCGGAAACAGGGCAAACAATCTTCTGATCAATTATGATCTGTTTTAATTCATTCAGGTCGTTGTCATTAAGTGCTTTGGAAAACCGTTTATGAAGCTGGTCAAATTTTTCCCGGTTTGCCAGTATACGCTGATTAGTTGCCCTGAACTGCAATTCATCAAACTTGTCACCAAAACGTTTACGGGCTTTTTTTATCTCTTTATCTATTTTAGCTTCATATTTTACTAATTGCTCTTCAATCAGAACATCAGCGCGGTATCTTTTTTTTGAATCTTTATTGTCAATTAAAGGATCGTTAAATGCATCTATATGGCCGGAAGCCTTCCATATTTGCGGGTGCATAAATATAGCTGAATCAATCCCTACAATATTTTCATTGAGAAGCACCATACTGTCCCACCAATACTTTTTTATATTGTTTTTTAATTCCACGCCATACTGGCCATAATCATAAACTGCACTAAGTCCGTCATATATTTCACTTGACTGAAAAACGAATCCATACTCTTTGCAATGCGCTATTAATTTTTTAAAAATATCTTCCTGTAACATATATCTGTTTTAAAATAAGTCTTAAAAATGGAATTTTATTGTTAATTTATTTATGTGAAAGGCGGTATGGTTAATATTTTTACTCAACCTCTTCAAAGTCTATATATTCACCTTTTAATTTTTCATCTGAACCATTTTGTTTTCTGCTATATTCAATAGTGACCTCTCCCTCTTTTTTCCCGGAACGCTCACGTTGTTTATGTTGCTCATTCATCTCATGCTGTATCTTTTTAATTTTACTTTCTACTATATTGGGTAGTAGATAGCGGGTGAATAATTTGACAACATAATAAATGATTGTTATGAGTATTAAAGTTCTGAATATGCCTACAATACTTAAAGTGATAAATAAAGTCATAAATTTCAATTTATTGTGTTTCAAATAAAAAATTAATACCAAAGCACAAATTTACATGTTTTGAGGCAGTTGGGTTAATAATTCCAAAAATATTATTGGTTGTTAAGAAAAGTTGTGATCTTTTTAATGTAGAGCTGATCGCAAATCCGGGATAAACAGATTTTAAATTATGTAGTGATATATTTCCTGCAACTTCTGTTTTTTTGCTTAATGACCGGCTGGCATAAATAGTTAAGAAGTTTGAAAAAAACTCATTATAATATATAATTTGGTCTGCTATTCCGCCTCTTATTTTCTCTGATAATTTATATTCAGCACTGATATTCAGCTTGAAGGGGAGTTTTTCTATTTCACGGAATACTCCATTTTTTACAGTGATAATATATGAAACCGAATCCATGAACTTTTTTACGGCTTCTCTGGGTTCAACATACTTTGCCCGGTACGGGTCTACCGATTGATAAAGCGAATCTTCTGAATAACTGATCGGCCGGGAAAATTCTATATCATACAGGTTTTTTTTATAACCTGTAAATCCTATATCGGTGATACTTAAAGAAATTTCAGAAAACCGGTCGGGGCGAAATATTATACCGGCATCAAAAGCTAATCCTAAATTTCTTGCACCAAAAAAATAGTCGGCCGGTTTCATATTTATATCAAAATTAGAAAAATTAAATATTGTATCTCTTTTATGGATAAAGGGGCCTGAAAATTTATATGAACCATCTACCATTATATTAAGGTTTTTTTCATTTTGATCAGAATCAATTGAAAGATTGATATCTCTTGCATTGAAAAGCAGTTTGCCGAATAAAAATTTTATACGCACACCGGCATCTGATTTTTCTGATATTTGTTTTGAGAAGCCCGGTGCCACTTCCCTGAAATAGTTTAAATAAAATGAAGCATCTCCAAAGTTTTCATAAGATCCGTAAAATTCCCGGATGCCATCGCGCAATATTTTTATTATTTCGCGATTAAATGAAATTTCCGAAAAATTTCTTTCTGAAACAGAGAGGCTGTATGTAAATTCATTGTGTTTAAGACTTGCAAAGAACAGGGATATTCCGGTTGCAGCTTTTGCTGCTCCCCGTTCATCCAAAATATTGTAAAAATTGTTTAAATCATAGTTGAAATTGTTAAAAAACAGTGAATTAAAAGGTACATTTGATTTAGCAATACCATAGATTCCCGACAAAACCGGTATTCCTACAACCAACTTTTCCGTTTTATTTTGATAGGCCGGATTATAAAGGGTTGACTGGGGTATATCCGGCAGCAGGTAAGATGGAATTACCTCTTGTGCATTTGCTACTGAAAATATGAGACACAATTGCATAATCAGTACAGAAATTGCTTTTATTTTTCCGGAATAAAACATTTCAGTCAATATTAAACAAAAATAGCCATTTGTCGTTAAAATTTAATTCCCGTTCAGAAATATCAGATAGAGTCTTTTTTTTAAATGGTAACAGTTAATATATTTTAACTTTATGTAATAATCTGTCCGGCGAATAATATCAGTTAAGTTTGCTAATTTTGTAACATGAAGTATTCACTCAGTTGAAAAAGATAAAGATTAATAAAGCATAAAACAATGAATTGGAAAAAGCTTTTTATAAGTGCCCTGATAATTGTAATTGCCGGACTTGGATTTTACAGTTTTAATCAGGATGATAAAAATTTCGAATTGGCTAAAAACCTTGAAATATTTTATAGTTTATTCAGGGAATTAAATATGTTTTATGTAGATGAAGTAAATCCGGGAAAGTTGGTAAAAACCAGTATCGATGAAATGTTAAAATCTCTTGACCCATACACCAATTTTATCTCTGAAGACCAGATGGAGGATTTTAGATTTATGACCACAGGAGAATATGCGGGAATAGGAGCTTTAATTGGTAATCAAAATGGAAAAATTGTGATTTCGGAGCCTTATGAAGGATTTCCGGCTCAGAAATTTGGGCTTAAGGCAGGCGATATTATACTTGAAGTGGAAGGAAAGTCTACAAAAGACATGACTACCGAAGATGTCAGTAATCTTTTAAAAGGTCCTGCAAAGAGAGCCGTTAAGATAAAATTACAGAGACCGGGCGAGAAAAAGCCATACGTAGTAGATGTCATTCGGGAAAAAATAACTATTGAAGCTGTTCCATATTATGGAATGCTAAATAATAATATTGCATATATAAGGTTATCAAATTTTACGGCAAATTGCAGTGAAGAGGTGAAAAAAGCATTTTTGGAACTTAAAAAAAACAAACCTGATGCTTTGGTGTTAGATATGAGGTCTAATCCCGGAGGGTTACTTCAGGAGGCTGTAAAAATGGTAAATATGTTTGTACCGGGAGGAGCTGAAATTGTAAGCACCAAAGGTAAGGTAAAGCAGTGGGACAAAGCTTATAAAGCTACTGACACACCTCTTGATACAACAATAAGAATTGCCGTGTTAACCAATAGTTCCTCTGCATCTGCTTCTGAAATTGTTGCCGGGGCGATTCAGGATCTGGACAGAGGCTTAGTTATAGGTTCACGTACATTTGGGAAGGGTTTGGTGCAGACAACCCGTGATTTGAGTTATAATACAAAATTAAAAGTAACTACTGCAAAATATTATATCCCAAGTGGAAGATGCATTCAGGCACTTGACTATTCCAGCAGGAATGAGGATGGCAGTGTTGGGCATGTTCCCGATTCACTGATTTCTGAATTTAAAACCAAAAAAGGAAGGTTAGTATACGACGGAGGAGGTATAATTCCGGATATAGTGATTGAGCCGGAACAGTTGAGTAATCTTAGCGTTGCTTTACTTACAAAATTTATGATCTTTGATTTTGCAACCGGGTTTTCAAATGAAACCGAATCTATCGAGGATCCGGGGCAGTTTGTTATCAATAATGCTGTTTATAGCCGGTTTGCCCAATTTTTAAAAGATAATAATTTTCAATATGAATCTGAATCGGAGCATCTTTTAAAAGAGTTGGAGAGAGCTGCAAAAGAGGAGAAGTATTACAGTTTGGCTGAAAATGATATAGAAAATCTGAAAAAGAGGCTTGAACCACATCTTGATAAAGATCTTGAAGTTTTTAATAAGGAGATTAAAAGTTTGCTTAAAAATGAGATAGTTTCCCGTTTTTATTATCAGAAAGGAGCAATTAAATCATCTATCGGAGAGGATAGGGTAATTCAGACTGCTATTGATAAATTAAGTACGGATATGGCTTATAATTCATATTTAGAACCCGGGATTGTTATCACGATGGATAAAAAATAAACTTTTCTGTATCTGATTGTATTACTCTTTTTTTAATCTTAAAGCATTTGATATAACTGAAACTGAACTGAAGCTCATGGCAGCTGCAGCTATCATCGGGCTAAGGAGTATACCAAAAAAAGGGAAAAGTATACCTGCGGCCACAGGTACCCCCAATGCATTGTAGGCAAAAGCAAAAAACAGGTTTTGTTTAATATTGCGCATCACTTTATGACTCAACTCTCTTGCTTTAACTATTCCGTTAAGGTCTCCTTTTACCAAAGCTATTTTTGAACTTTGCATAGCAATATCAGTTCCGTTACCCATTGCAATACCCACATTTGCAAGTTCAAGGGCAGGGGCATCATTTATTCCGTCTCCGGCCATTGCAACTATCCTGCCCTTATCCTGCAGCTCTTTCACTTTGTTAAATTTATCTTCAGGGAGACAATCTGCCTGATACTCATCAATCTTTAACTTTTCTGCAACAGTTTTTGCAGTAAATTTGTTATCACCGGTAAGCATATAGACCCTGATTCCCATTTTTTTCAAAGATTTTATTGCTTTGGCAGAGCCGGGCTTAATAGTGTCGGCTACACTTACAATACCTCCAATTTCATTTTCAATGATAAGGAACATTACGGTTTGACCGGTTAATTGCCACTCTTCGACTCCCTTTTTATGCTCTGCAGATAATTTTATTTTAAAGTCTTCAATCATCCGGCTATTTCCCAATCCTATTTTTTTACCTTTGTAAGATCCTTTTACCCCTTTGCCTGTAACCGATTCAAAATTGTCTACTGCAAATATTTTTATCCCTTTTTCTTTAGCTCCTTTTACAATGGCTTCAGCTACAGGATGCTCACTGTTTGCATCAACAGATGCAGCATAACTCAATACTTCATCATCAGATAATGCTCCAAAAGATTTATACCCTTTAAGGGCCGGTTTACCCTCTGTAATTGTTCCTGTTTTATCTATTATAAGAGTATCAATTTTATTCATATCCTCAATAGCTGCAGCATCTTTAATCAAAACCCCTTCACGGGCCATCCGTCCCGTTCCCACCATTATCGACATAGGAGTTGCCAGTCCCAAAGCACAGGGGCATGCAATAATCAGAACAGCTATTGCATTTATAAAAGCATAAACATAAGCCGGTTCGGGTCCCCAAAGGGCCCATACTCCAAATGTAAGCAAGGCAATGCTTATTACAATTTGCACAAAATAACGGGATGCTATATCAGCAAGTTTCTGTATTGGCGCTTTTGTAAGGCTTGCCCGGTTAACCATTTCAACTATATGTGCCAGCAGTGTGTCCGAACCAACCTTTTCTGCTTTCATCAGGAAAGTGGTCTTTCCGTTAATTGTTCCTCCCGTAACATGGTCGTGGGTTGTTTTATCAACCGGAATCGGCTCGCCGGTAATCATACTTTCGTCAATTACTGCTGTTCCTTCGGTAATAATTCCATCAACAGGTATTTTCTCGCCGGGCTTCACTCTCAAGATATTTCCAACAACCACTTTTTCCAAAGGGATCTCTCTGTCTTCTCCGTTATTTACTAATCGCGCAACAGGAGGTATGAGGCTTAACAATGCTTTTATTGCAGTATTAGCCTTACTGTGTGCTCTTAGCTCAAGTACTTGCCCCAGTAACACAAGGGTCAGGATTACTGCTGCTGCTTCAAAATAGAGATGAACATTTCCGTCACTGTCTTTAAACTGTATGGGGAACAGATCCGGTATGAAAAGGGCAACAACACTGAATATGTATGCAGCTCCAACCCCTGCCGATATGAGAGTCCACATATTTGGTGACCTCCTGTACACCGAGTTAATGCCTCTTTTAAAAAAATCACGGCCGGTATAAAAAATTATTGGAGTTGTTAAAATAAACTGGAAAAATCCCCAAAATTTTTTCGAAGCGATTGCTTCAGGATTTAAAAAATTTATCATATCCGACATGGCGATTATGAAAACAGGAATAGTTAAGGCCAGAGAAAGCCAGAGTTTGCCGGCCATCTTTTTCCAGGCCTCTTTTTCTTCATTGCCTTTTGCTTTATCGGGAATCAAAGCCATTCCGCATTTAGTGCAATTTCCGGGATGATCCTGTTTTATTTCAGGATGCATCGGGCAGTAATATATTAGCGCTGATTGGGGTACAGGCTCATTTTTGATAAGGCTCATGCCACATACAGGGCAATCGCCCGGCTGCATATAATATTTATCACCTTCGCATCGCATTGGGCAATAGTAGTTCCCTTCTGTTGAAACAAACACTTTTTTTTCTGAATGATCACTTTTGTGATCACAACATGCTGATCCCTTTTTCATATTCACTTTGCATAAAATATTGATACCGGCACAATTTTTTATATACTTTCAGATGTTAAAAGTTTATAAAATAGTTGTTACAAATAACTGAATTTTAATTTTTATGGTAAAAGTTTGATAATCGTTCAAGTATAACATCTTCAGAACAAGATTTGTTCGGATGTGCAGTAACAGCTCTTAACCATTTGCCGCTAACTCCTGCTCATTAAGTATCAGCTGGTTATCCATAAGATCTTGTAATGTTGTTGATTTGAAATAGTTGATGATTAAACTATTAAGATTACCCCAGAATTTACGCATGGCACAATAACTTTCCCTTTTACAGTGCACATTACTTGAAAGGCAATTAATTACACAGATACCCGGTTCAAAAGCGCTGTGTATTTCCAGCATGGTAATTTCAGAAGGTTTGCGAGTCAGAATATAACCGCTTCTTTGTCCTCCTGCTTTTGTTATTAGCCCGGCTACCCTCAAAGCACCAATAATTTGATCAAGATACTTATAGGATATACTTTGATTTTCAGCAATCTCTTTTTGATAGATACCACTGTCAACATCATTTAATGCAATTTCCAACATTGCCCTTATGCCATATCGTATTTTTGTGCTAAATCGCAAAATAAACTATTTTAATTAGAAAGATATTGCAGCTTCAATTACAGGTCCGTTAAATTTTCCCCCGTCAATAACACCATGTGCCCGGCCATCATATTTTTGTGTTACATAATCTAATTTAATCAATACATTATTAACCATATACCATCCGCCTCCTAAATTGATTCGTTCCACAGTTGATCCGTTATTATCCGACACTTTGTTAAATCGTGTTCCAATGTAAAATGAACCTAATCTGTATATTGCCTGAAGGGCTGTCTGCGTAAAATGTTGGTCAGCATTGTTTTTAACTCCCTTCATTGATTCAAAGATACCAAAAACTTCCAATCCGTGATATTTTGCAAATAAATTTGCCATATAACTATTCATTTGAGTCTGGCCGCTTCCGGGTGTCCAGCGACCTGAGTTAAAATTATCACCGGTAGCCGTAATGGCCTGCATAACGCTGTAATATCTTGCCCCGGCACGGTCACCGCCCCATAAATAAGCTCCGCTATGGCCTTCGCCAACGTGAAAGCCTGAAAGTGAAGCCCTGATCCTCAGATTATTATTGATATTTTTATCATAAGCCAACTTCCAGTTGAAAACCAGGTCTTCTCCAATATTATTACCTGTTCCGTAACTTACACGACCATTATTGGCTCCGATCAGGGCAAGAAAGCCGTTATTCCTGAACATTATTTCCATTCCGGGATTAGTTGTATAAGCATCCATAACCCAACTGCCAACAAAGGGATTATTAAGGACAGATGCATTGTTACTGCGAAAATAGTGAGCATCTCCGTAATTGGGCATCATTACTCCCGCCTTGATAGTAAGATACTGCATAATATTGTCAGTAACAGGTAAAAAAGGTAATTTGTCAATCGTCAGATAACCCCCTTCAACCCATGCCTCATTGTGATGCCGGGATGACATATAGTTATTTATGAACAGTACTATTCCCGGGGCTAATGAGGCTGCGATGCTGAGGTTTGCCGTTGGAAGATTGAAATTGTTTTTCAGATCGATCAACTCAACAGGAGCTTCATGATCAATTGCCTGAAACTGTATGGCAAAATCACCTCCTACTTTCACTTCAACTTTATTAAAATTCTCTGTGTTAGGCTTTGGCTTTTCAAATTGTTGTGAAATAGAGGTTAAGCTTATCAGTATAAGGTATATAAATATTAACGGTTTTTGCATATGTTAAAATTTTTATATTGTTGGTTATTCATATTTAGTCAATTCCTGTGAACTTAGATTAAATTCAAAATTGAATTTTACCACAACTTCATCACCTGATTTAAGAGCCCCCATCATAGCTGTCGGAGGTTTTATATTAAAATCCGACATTTTTAATGGTACTTTGCCGGATATTTTAAACCGGTCGGCAGTGATAAAAGCTAAATTACAGGGGAAAACCGCCTCTTTTGTAACCCCTGCAATTGTAAGTATTCCGTTAACAACTCCATTGTTATTGCTTAACCTGACATTTTTTTGAGGGTTGACTGAAAAATTAATTTCGGGATGTTGCTCCTCTTTTAATGCTTTGTAAGTTTTATTATCCATTATTTTATTGCCACTGCTGATCCCGGCTACCGGACATATAAATTCAACCAGATTAACTGAAATACTATTGCCCGGATCGATTTGCAATAAAGCTTCAGAATGGAAATTTGAAGCTTCCATCTCCCAGTCATGAATTGAAGAAGTACCTGCTATTTGTAAAGAACTACTTTCTGATAATAACTTGAAAAGATTCTGAGAATATAACCCGGCTGTTGCAATTAGCAATATTGAGCTGAGTATCAGGGCTTTTAATTTAATTGTTTCCATTGTACGATAGTTGTTTAATTATTAATCCTATTAATCCTATAATATTAGTAGGACTAAATTAATAATATAATTTGAAATCTCTGAATTTTTATTTTATATTATCAGGCAGAATTAATAAATTATTAAGCCACCAAATAGGATACTTCATTTTTTATATGAACCCGGTGGTTTTTTTCGTGTAATCCGGATGACTTAATTTTTTTGAAATGAGGAGAAAGTTTTTTTATTGTCTGTTACTTTTTGGTGCAGTAATTCCTTTTTGTTCATGCGGGCAAGCTGATGATTCATTTTTTATATTAAGGCAGAAAATGGTTGATACACAGATTGAAGCACGGGGGGTTTCCGATAAAAAGGTTCTTGAGGCCATGCTTAAGGTTGAAAGGCATAAATTTGTTTTGCCACAATATATCCCTTTTGCATATAACGATTCGCCCCTTCCCATTGACGAAGGGCAGACTATCTCGCAACCATATATTGTTGCATTTATGACAGAGGCCTTGAAGCTTAAAAAAAATGACAAAGTTTTGGAAATTGGAACCGGGTCGGGATACCAGGCCGCTATTTTGGCTGAAATTTGTGATTCTGTTTTTACCATTGAAATTTTTGATAAACTTGGAGTAAAAGCTGAGAAGCTTTTTAAAAAGTTGGGGTATGATAATATCCAATGCCTTATTGGTGACGGGTATTTGGGATGGCCTTTATATGCTCCGTTTGATGCAATTATTGTCACTTGTGCACCTGAACGGATACCCGGACCTTTGCAGGAGCAACTTGCAGAAGGGGGCAGAATGATTATACCCGTAGGTAAAGATCCTGTTCAGCACTTGATTATATTAACAAAAAAGAGCGGTAAAATCAGGGAACGCAATATTTTACCGGTTCGTTTTGTTCCGATGGTGTCACCTGATGGTAAAAGGTATTGATTTTCTGAAAATTATATTGTCAATATAAATCATTCTGTTTTGAATGCATCTCCTTTTTTCCGGCTGCTTAGCTTTATCAAGAGAATTTATCCGAAGGTTATTTTATATTTTATTTCAAAGTATTCAATTAAGTGAATAGATAGGCCTGCATAATCCAATAATTCTTTTATTTTCGCATTTCTTTAGGCAAAAATTATGTGGCTGAAAGTATCCGGAATTATTCTTAGAAATAAAATACTTTTACTCAGCATTTTATTTACCATTACAGTTTTTTTAGGGTTTTATGCTTCTAAAGTGGAGATGTCGTATGAATATGCATCACTATTGCCACGAAAGGATCAGGCATATAAAGATTATAGAAAATTTGTAGATATATTTGGTGAAGAGGGAAACCTGATAGTTATAGGAATACAGGACCATGATTTTTTTCAGATCGACAGGTTTAAGAGATGGAGAATGTTATGTGACGAGCTTGCTGAGGTTGATGGAGTTGAGAATTTATTGTCTGTATCAAATTCATATAATCTGATAAAAAACAGTGAAAAGCATAAATTTGAAATTGTGGAGGTGTTTCCTGACAGTATTGATAATCAGGAAGGTATAGATTTATTGTCAAAAAAGTTTAAAACTCTTCCCTTTTATAAAAATACCCTTTACAATCCGGAAACTGATACTTATCTTTTGGCAATTACTGTTAATAAAGAGAGAATGCATACCCGTGAAAGGGAGAAGATGATACGTTCAATTAAACGGATTTGTGAAAAGTTTGAAAAAGAGCAGGGCGAAGATCTGCATTATTCCGGATTGCCCTATATCAGGGTAGTTAACTCAATTAAAATAAAAAAAGAGTTATATCTGTTCAGTATATTGGCACTGACTATCTGTATCATTGTTCTTTTTGTTTTTTTCAGATCATTTAAGGCTGTAATTGTACCTGTTCTGATAGTACTTACAGGAGTTGTATGGGCCATGGGAATGTTATCTCTATTTGGATATAAAATAACTCTCCTTACAGGTATGATCCCCCCTTTGTTAATTGTAATAGGTATTCCCAACAGTATATACATGCTGAATAAGTTTCATCATGAATATATGAATCATGGAAATAAAATTAAAGCTCTTCAAAGGGTTATTATGAAAATCGGAAATGCAACATTTCTTACTAACCTTACAACAGCATCAGGATTTGCTACATTTATCATTGTAAAAAGCGATATTTTAAAGCAGTTTGGGATAATTGCCTCTTTGAATATAATGGGATTGTTTTTACTCTCTTTACTCCTTATTCCTATAATTTTCAGTTCTATCGGCCCTCCCTTGCCAAGACATGTAAGTCATCTTGATAACCGTATGGTGTCCGGGATCATAAGATACCTTATTTATATTACAGGGCACCACAGGAAAAAAGTTTACTTTTCGGCAGTTGCAGTGTTGTTATTGGGCATTTATGGCATTACACTTATGAAAAGTTCAGGTTATATGGTAGATGATATTCCCGAAAGTGACCCTGTTTATAAAGACCTTAAATTTTTTGAGTCAAATTTTGACGGATTGATGCCACTTGAGATTATGGTAGATACAAAAAAACCGGGAGGAGTGCTTCAATTGGCTACATTCAATAAGTTAGAGCAACTTGAGAATAAATTGTCCTGTTATCCGGAGCTTTCATCACCCCTTTCATTGCTGAATCTTCTTAAATTCTCCAAACAAGCTTTTTATAATGGCAGGGAGGCATATTACAGTTTGCCAAACAGCAGGGAGATCAATTTTATAATGCAATATGCAGCAATAGGTGAAAAGGATTCAGGGCTGTTACATTCATTTATGGATAGTGCAAAGCAGGTTACAAGAGTCAGTTTACGCATGAAAGACATGGGTACTAAGTATATGGAGGAGTTCAACCATGAATTCCATATAGTTATAGATTCTATTTTTTCTCCCGATCAATATGATGTAACAGTAACCGGTTCAAGTGTAACATCTTTTAAGGGCACTCAATATCTTTTGAAAAACCTTTTTTCAAGTCTTGGATTAGCGGTTTTATTGATTTCTGCATTTATGGCAACAATGTTCTCATCATGGAGAATGGTTTTACTCTCCTTAACCCCCAATAT
>LSQX01332405.1_pt1 | contig 16300 bp, 14 predicted proteins | sample 654561 | NCBI WGS metagenome assembly LSQX01 (sample SAMN04489861, study PRJNA283612) | anaerobic digester metagenome | isolation source: 4 biogas reactors fed with cattle manure at either 37C or 55C with and... | place: Denmark: Kongens Lyngby | collected 2014 | reverse complement strand
ACACCCGATTACAACTTCGCACTTTCTGAAAGACGTGCAAGAGCCGTTGCTGATGCATTGACCAGCGAATACGGAATCGACAGCGATCGTATCTCAATTGACTGGAAGGGTGATACCGTACAGCCATATGCAGAAAACGACTGGAACCGTGTTGCTATCTTCTTTGTAGACTAACAGACAGAGATAGACAATAATATAAAGCATCCCGATCATAACGATCGGGATGCTTTTTTTTGTGATATAATGGAATTGTTAATTAAAGATGGCAGGGAGATATTGAATCCTGTATGCGCCGGAGGGTGAACGGAGCAGGATCTTCAGCAGAGTTTTATTCTTTGATATAGATACGTTTCACACGCGGAGAGATGGAAGTGAGGATCTCATAAGGTATGGTCCCGATGCTGTCGGCAAGCTCTATTACTGAAAGCCCTTCACCAAAGAGAATGACGGCATCACCTTCACTGGCCGGTATATCTGTCACATCGACCATGGTCAGGTCCATGCAGACGTTACCCACGATGGGTGCCGGATGACCGTTGATAAGCACTTTCCCTCTCCTGTTGCCGAACTGCCTGTCCAGTCCGTCGGCATAGCCAAAACGGATGGTAGCAATACGTGCATCACGTTCCAGTTTCTCTTTTCTTCCGTAGCCGATGGTCTCGTTCGAGGCGACCTGTTTGATCTGCAAGATGGTTGTCTTCAGTGTGCAGACGTTCTTCAGACCACTCAGTCCACTGGCACTGATACCGTATAGACCGATACCCAGACGGGCCATATCCCACTCTGTTTCAGGAAAACGCTCCATCCCGGCAGAGTTGAGAATATGCTTGAAAAGCTTGTATTGCAATCCTGCCTCAATCTCCGTTGCCGCACGATTGAACCGTTCCATTTGCTGGTGCGTGAAATCATCGAAATGCCAGCTTTCACTTGCCGAGAGATGAGAGAAGACCGAACGGACCTTCAACCCTTTCTGTGCCTTGAGCATCTGCACCAGCGCAGGAATCTGCTCAGGTAGAAAACCGAGGCGGTGCATGCCGCTGTCAATTTTCAGGTGTACGGGATAATCGGTTATCCCTCTTCTTTCTGCCTCTTTGATAAAAGCCTCAAGGATACGGAAGTTGTAGAGCTCGGGCTCCAGATCGTTGGTGAGGAGATCTTCAAAACCGTTCACCTCAGGGTTAAGCACGATCAGGGGGAGAGAGATCCCTTCATTTCTGAGCAGGACCGCCTCTTCTGCCACGGCCACGGCCAGATAGTCGCACCGGTGATACTGCAGCGTCTTGGCAATCTCCACAGCACCTGCGCCATAACCGTTTGCCTTCACCATACAGATGAGCTTCACGCCGGGCTGCAATCGCGATTTATAGAAGTTGAAATTGTGCACAACCGCATCCAGATCTACCTCCAGCATCGTTTCATGAATACGCTCCTCAATGAGAGCGCTGATTTTCTCGAAATGATATCTGCGGGCACCCTTCAACAGGATCAGCTCCTGGTGGAACGCTTTCCATTTACCCGACAGGATGAAGTCCTCAGTCGTTGCATAGAACATCTTTTCCGGCATGGTGAACAGATCGGCATTCGCCGAGATATGCTGCCCTATCCCGATTATTTTTTTTATCCCGCTCTGTTCAACCATCCCTGCCACTTTTTTGTAAAGTGATCTGGGTGATACCCCGGTCTGAAGGATGTCGGAGAGGATCACCGTCTTCTTTAACGGACGGTCCATTTTTCGCTGTTGCTGAAAATCGAGCGCTATTCTGATGGAGTTGATATCGGAATTGTAACTGTCATTGATTATCAGGCAGTCCCGTTTCCCCTTACGCAGATCGAGCCGCATGGCGACCGGCTCCAGCAGCATCATTCTCACGGAGATATCCATCGGTGAGACATGCAGATAGAGTGCCACTGCCAGACAGTTGATGGCATTCTCAATAGATGCCTCATCGGTGAAGGGGATGACAAAAGAGTAGTCGAAATTCAGAAAAGAGTAATGGATTTCTGTGCGCTCATCCCTTTTCCGGATACTGGAAATGAAGAGATGGGCATCCCTGTTCTGTCTCGACCAGGAGAAGGTCTTCTGAGAAAGCACCATCAGATCGACACAACGGGAGACCAGCTCATTATCCTCATCGAAGATGAAGACATCACAATTGGTAAACAGCTCCAGCTTCTCCATACACTTCTGTTGCAGCGAAGTGAAGTTCTCCTGATGCGCCTCCCCTATTTTCGTCAGCACACCGATGGTGGGTTTGATAATCGGTTCCAGCAGCTCCATCTCATCGGGCATCGATATCCCGGCCTCGAATATACCCAGCTCTGCCTGTTCATCCAGTTGCCAGACTGACAACGGCACACCAATCTGAGAATTGTAGCTGCGCGGTGAACGAACAACGCTGAAATTCTTCTCAAGCAGCTGATAAAGCCACTCTTTCACTATTGTTTTGCCGTTGCTCCCGGTGATACCGATCACGGGAATATCGAATTTCGCTCTGTGATGCGATGCAATTTTTTGCAGAGCGGACAGGCTGTTCTTCACCTTCAGAAAATTGGCATCGGTAAAATGATCCCACTCCGGTAATCGCCTGGTAACAACAAAGTTTCGCACGCCCAGCGCGTAAAGGTTACCCACAAAGGTATGCGCATCGTTGTTCCTCGTCTCAATCGCGAAAAAGAGCGTCTCTTCGGGCTGAGACAAACGCCGGCTGTCGGTGAGCAGAATGGTTATATCTGCGGGATGCAGTATTTCAGACTGGATACCCAGTATAGCTGCTATTTGTTGAATGCTGTAAATCATGTCTGGTTGTTATTATACAGATAAGAGGCGCCTCTCCTCCTCACAGGAGATCTCAGGATATCGCCGGGCGAAAGCGGCCAGCTTCTGTGCTGTTCCTTCTGTAAAGAGCCTGTAAGACTCCGTACCGGGATGCAGGGGACGATGTTCAAGCGCTCTCCTTATCTGCGCCCACTCATCATTCACCCTTTGCGTTGCAGCAGAAAAATAGGTTTCCGAGAAACAATTCCATATATAGTCCACGGCCAGTGGGGATGGATGGATCATATCCTCATTGTAAAAACGGTAGTCACGCAGCTCGTCCATCATCACCTCATAGGCGGGGAAATAGCTGATACGCTCTCTGAAACGTTCTTGCAGTGCATCTATAGCCAGGTGAAGGATCGATTTGCTGATTTGATTCTCATGTGCGCCATCTTTCCAGTGGCGTACGGGACTGACAGTGAAAAGCAGTTTTGCAGTCGGGTTGATGACGGTGAGCAGCGTGATCACCTCCACCCACTCTTCCACGATCTCCTCTACCGACAACCGCAAACGACGAAACCTGTCGGCAGGAAATTTATGACAGTTACCCGCAATCTCACCGCTCTCCCTCCATTGATAGGCATAAGCCGATCCGAAGGTGATGAGAAAGAGATCTGTTTGCCCGATGAATGACACCGCCTGATCAAATCGCGAGGAGATGTTTTGCAGACAAACCTCTTTGTCGGTGGCAGAGAAATGACCGTGATGCATCGGGCTGTGATATAGTTCATTATTGAACACAAGGTCGGCCGCTGAAAACGATTCAGCAGAGAGCAGCCTTCTGATGGCACGGGAGACGGAAAAGGGATTGTACAAAATACCGAAAGGGTTCACATCCACCTTAAACTTATGCTGTAAAAGCTTAGAACCGATATGCTCAGAAAAGCATGATCCGAAGAGCATCATGCTGGTGGAGTGATTGATTGAGATATCCGATTCAGGAATAACGATGTGTGTTCTGAAATCCATCTTCATACATTTTCTATTAACATACAAAAATAGCAATAAACCTACCATTTACTCAATTGAACGGTTTATAATTTGTGAAAATGTGAAGGGGAAGTGTATAAAAAAGGAAAGGTTGTCTCACGACAACCAATCTTCATTGTTAACCTTAAATCTAATACCATGAAAAACACGTTGCAAATATAGGCGTTTTTGTGTTATAAAACATAACTGTTAAGCAGAAAAATAGCATATTTTACACAGTTTAACGAAATAAACGCCATTTAAACAGATTTAAACGCATTTTCATGGCTTTATTCTACCTGCAGGACCAATCCTTTCAGATACTCACCTTCGGGATGATAGATATTGATGGGGTGATCGGCCGGTTGCGTAAGCTGGTGCAGAATTCTTACTTTTCTTCCCGAAATGGCGGCAGCACTGAATACTGCCAGTCTGAACTGCTCTTTTGTGATCACCTGTGAACAGGAGAATGTGAAGAGGATTCCTCCCGGGGCTATTTTTTCCATCGCGGAGTGATTCAGCTTCTTATATCCCTGCAGTGCGTTATTGATTGCTCCCCGATGCTTGGCGAACGCGGGCGGATCAAGCACTATCAGATCATACTTCCCTTCCGGCATCTCCTTCAGGTACCTGAAAGCATCTTCAGCTGCGGATGCATGGCGTGGCTCCTCACCGAAATTGAGGGTGATGTTCTGATTGGTAAGGGTGACAGCTTTCGCAGAACTGTCCACCGACTCCACTTTCATGGCCCCGCCCCGCAGCGCGTAGACAGAGAAGCCGCCGGTGTAACAGAACATGTTTAACACATGCCTGCCTTTGGAATAGTACTCAAGCAGCTTCCTGTTCTCTCTCTGATCGATGAAAAAGCCGGTTTTCTGTCCCTTCAGCCAGTCGATACGAAACTTCAGTCCGTTCTCCACTGCGATACCCTCCACGTTCTCTCCTCCTGAGAGATAAGCATCTTCCGGTGCCAGACCTGCTTTAAATGGCAGTGTCCCTTCCGATTTGTAGAAGATATGCTTCAGCCTGTCGGAGGGTATAACCTGTTTTAAAGCATCGGTAATCAGCGTCATATCTTTGTGCATACCCACTGAATGAGCCTGTATCACGGCGGTATCGCCATAGATATCGATGATCAGGCCCGGTAGATGATCACCCTCACCGTGCAGCAACCTGAAGGTGTTGTTGTCGTCTCTTACAAGCCGCAGTTCATCGCGAAGTTTGTAAGCCTGCGCAACTCTTTCCCTGTAGAAGGCGGCATCAATCTGTTCATCGCTGAACGACAGAATACGTACGCTGATGCTGCCAATCTGATAATGCCCCACACCCAGAAAACTACCGTCGGAAGCCATCACGCGCACGACCTCACCCTCCTCCAGCTGTTCCGGTTTGCGTGCAATAGCACCGGAGAAAAGCCATGGATGAAACCGTTTCAGTGATTCTTCCTTTTTGGGTCTCAACACAATTTCCTTGTACATCTTCATTGGTTGCTGTTGATTAAATGATTGTAAATGCGGAGGCAGGCCCAGGCGTCAATGGCTGCATAAGACTGTTGCGCGGGGCTGAGCGCAGGAGATTCCCAGTTAGATATGCGCTGGCTCTTGGATATCTTCTTCCCGAAAATGATCGCATATATCTTCTGCAGGCTGTTGTCTTCAATGCCGAACTTATCTACGAAAAGCTGCAGATCGATAAAGTTCTCAGGGATGCCATCGGAACGTTTACGTATTGCGGCAAAATCGTCACGCAGTGAAAGACCAATTTTCTTGATATCGGAATCCATCATGAACGCCTCCAGTTCATCGGGATAGCCAATCTTATTGAGACGGAACAGGAAGCACTCCTCCTCCGTCGATAATTGCATCAGTGCGACCTTGTGTACCTGCCCCCTTTTGAACGCGGGCTTGGTTTCTGTATCAAAACCGAGTACCGGCTTCGACGAGAGATAACGCACGGCTTCACGCACCTCGTTTATATGATCAATCACGGTGATCGTGCCGGGAAATGTCTCTATCGGCAACCCGGCAATCTGCTCCTTTGTTATCGTTAATCCCACGAGACCTCCCCTCTTATGTTATCTTCGTCCATATCTGTAAAATCCATATTCACACCTCTGCTCTTCAGCGCATGCAGGGGACGCAGCACGTTCACCAGTTTCTGTCCCCAGAAAAGAAGAAAATTCTCTCTGCAAACAGACAATGCGTCGTTCATCTGATCGGTGAGTTCAAACTGATACACCGAGACGAAATTTCTCAGATCCTGATAGATATCAGCGATATTTTCAGAGACGAAAGCAGATACGGGCCTGTCACTGTATTTCATGTCATCCACGAACACATCCAGGTAGACATCCTCCTCTCCCATCAGTTCTCCTACTTTGGCAGAGACCCGCGAGTAATCCTCTTCACGCACGAAAGTGGCGGGCGGTGAATCATCCACTGCAACGGCTACAGGCAGCAGGGAGGCTTTCACATACAACAGGGGCAGTAATTTCAACATTTTATCAATCCATTCCGTCCGTGGCAACAGCTCTTCCTGTTCCAGAAAAACGCAGCACTCCACTGCAACGGCAACGAAGTCGATCACGCTTTTGTCATAGACAATCTGATTGGTATCTGAACTTTCCATTATCTCAATATTTTCAGGTCTGTTTGTTTCAGAAGACAAAAATACACAATATTTTCGACAAAAATATATTGGCCGGCTCTAAACAACCAGTCTGTACATAAAAATGATAGAGTGATTATTACGCATCTTTATGCGTTTGGAGTGATTATCGGTGATGCCGGGGAAGAGGTAATCCCGGAATTACGTAATCAGAGGGAGATCCACTCCGTGTCGGAAGAGAAAGGGGTGAACATCACACCTCCGGAAGCTGTTTTCAAACATTTCCGGATGAGCAGACTACTGCCTGCAGAAGCACTTTTGTAACAGGATGGCGTATGGATGCTGAAAAGAGAGGTATGTTGTTGTGAATAGGATGCTCAGTAGTAAAAAAAGGAGTAAACATTTTGTGAATCCGTTTGAAAACAATATCTTTGCACACGAAAAGAAAGAGGGAAGCAGGAAATACCGCTTCCTTTTTTGTTCATGACAGGTAATATGATCGAAAAAAAATTGCTTATCGACCTTACGGAGGAGTATCTGAAGGATTCACCCAACTATTTGGTGGATCTCACTGTTGGTGCAGACAACGCCATCACGATTGAAATCGATAACGATCAGGGAGTGGACATAAGCGATTGTGTGGAGATGAGCCGCCATCTGGAATCGAAGCTCGACCGTGATACAGAAGATTATGAGCTGACCGTCACATCGGCCGGGCTCACCTCTCCGTTCAAAACGAAACGTCAGTATAAAAAGTACCAGGGCAAAGAGGTTGAGGTGCTTAGCAGAAACGGACAAAAAGTGACGGGGTTGCTGCAATCATCTGATGAGGATGGTTTCACCATCACGATCACAAAAAAGGTAAAGCTCGAGGGAGCCAAACGCAAAACAGAAGTGGAAGAAGCAATCCGCTTCCTTTATGACGAAGTAAAGTATACAAAATATCTTATCAGATTCAAATAAAATATGGCTAAGAAGACAGAAACCATAAGTCTCATAGATACATTTTCCGAATTCAACGAGCTGAAAAATATCGACAAAGCAACGCTTATCAGCGTGCTGGAAGAGTCGTTCCGCAACGTGATATCGAAAACCAGCGGTACTGATGAAAATTATGATATCATCATCAACCCCGACAAGGGGGATCTTGAAATATGGCGTAACCGCACCATTGTGGAAGATGATGAACTGGAGGATCCCAACCTGGAGATCACCCTTTCGGAGGCATTGAAGATTGACCCTGATTTTGAAGTGGGCGAAGAGGTGACCGACGAGGTACAGCTTGAACATTTCGGCCGGCGTACCATACTCAATCTCCGTCAGACACTGGCATCCAAAATTCTGGAACTGGAAAAGGACAATCTGTACAACAAGTACAAGGAGAAGGTCGGTGAGATTGTATCGGGTGAGGTTTACCAGGTATGGAAGAAAGAGCTGTTGCTCCTCGACGATGAACACAACGAGCTTATTCTGCCCAAGACGGAGCAGATACCCTCCGATTTCTTCCGCAAGGGAGAGCATGCACGTGCTGTGGTTGCCCGTGTGGAGAACAAGAACAACAATCCCAGAATCATTCTTTCGCGCATATCACCCGTCTTCCTCGAACGTTTGTTCGAACAGGAGATACCTGAGATCGCCGACGGTCTGATCACCATCAAAGGGATCGCCCGCATCCCCGGTGAAAGGGCCAAGGTAGCGGTAGAGGCTTACGACGACCGTATCGATCCGGTAGGTGCATGTGTGGGGATGAAAGGATTCCGTATTCATGGCATCGTACGTGAGCTGCGTAACGAAAATATCGACGTGATCAACTACACCAACAACACCACACTCTTTATACAGCGTGCGTTAAGTCCGGCAAGGATCAACTCCATCACCGTGAAGGAGGAGGAGCATCGTGCTGAGGTCTTCCTCAATCCTGAAGAGGTATCGCTCGCCATAGGGAAAGGCGGGGCCAACATCAAACTGGCGTCCATGCTCACCGGTTACAATATCGAGGTGTTCCGTGACATCGACGAGGTGGACGAGGAGGATATCTATCTGGATGAATTCCGTGATGAGATAGACGGATGGGTAATTGACCAGTTGAAAAAGATTGGTTGTTCCACCGCTAAAAACGTACTGGCAACAAGCAGGGAGAAATTGATCAAGGAGGCCGACCTGGAGGAGACCACCGTAGATGAAATACTGGCTGTGCTTCGTTACGAGTTTGACGAGGAGGAGGCTGATACAGAAGAAGCAACTGAAGCGGACACAGCTGCAGAAGCAGTGGAAGCGGAGGCAGTGAATGATACAGCAACTGAAGCGGAAACAGTGACTGTAACTGGTACAGCTGACACAGCTGAGGAGACAGAAGCTGATACAGAAGAGGCAACAGAAGCTGACGTAACAGAAGAGACAGAAGCGGACACCGAAGCTGAGAAGCCGGGTCTGCCTGAAACGCTTTAGATTCATCCGTCAAACAGGCGGAAGATTCAATATAACAATACTGTTCACAACATATAAAGAGAGAAAAGGATAGAAGAGATATATGCCTATTAGATTAATTAAAGTATCGAAAAATTTGAATGTGGGGATCAACAGCCTTGTTGAATTTCTGCACAAGAAGGGTATTGAAATAGAAGCAAATCCTAACGCTAAAATTGAGGATGAACAGTATGATATACTGATTGCTGAGTTCGGCAAAGACAAAAATATTCGCAAGGAGGCCACAGAGACACGCGAGAAAATGCACCGTCGTGGAGAGGAACGCGAAACCGTGGCCATTGAGGGATATGAACTCCCGGAGGCAACGGCACCCAGGAAAAAGGCAGAGAAAGAGACCATCGAAACGGAAATACCGAAAGAGATGAAGCCTCATTTCAACGTTGTGGGCAGTATCGATCTGGACAGCCTCAACAAAAAGAAAACCGAGCCGAAGAAGGAAGAACCTGTCGCTGAAAAGAGAGAGGAAGCGGAGAAACCTGCTCCTCCCGTTGAAACAGAGACAACACCTGAACCTGTTGAAGAGGTAATCGTTCAACCTGCACCTGAGGTGGAAAAACCGGTCATCCCGAAGGTAACAGATAAAGAGATCGCAGAAGTGGCAGCGGAAGAAACGATTGACACCAAAGTGGAGGAAGAGGTGAAGAGAGAAGTGCCTGAGACAGCTGAAACCGTCGTAGAAGAAGAAGAGATCCATGCGGAGGAAGCGGAGGCCGATGAGGTGAGCACGGAACAGGTTGAGGCCGAAGAGGTAATAGCTGAAGAGACAGAGGTGGAAACAGATACCACTGAAGGAGAAACAACCGGAGAGGAAGCAGAAACCAAAGAGATTGCCGCAGAAGAGACTTCAGAAGTGGAGGGACCCCGAACAGACAAACTGTTCCGTCTCAATAAAAACAAGCTGGAGTCGAACATTGTGGTGAAAGGAACGATCGATCTGGATGCAATCAACGATCGCACCCGTCCACCCAGAAAGTCAAGAGCCCAGCGAAAAAAAGAGCGCCTGGATCGGGAGCAGAAGGTTGTCGACGGCAAGAAGATGAAGGATGAAAAAGTCAAGCTGCTGAAGAAAGAGGCGATCGATGAAAAGAAAAAACAGTCTGTCACCACCGACAGTGATGATGAGAACAAGAAGAAAAAACGCAAACGTATCCGTACGAGCAAGGTAAATATCGACAAACCTGCAATCAATCAGGCATCGAGAGGTGACAGGAAGCCTTCACTCAGAAAGCTGGTCAAGACAGAGGTAAGTGAGGTTGATGTACAAAAACAGATCAAGGAGACGCTTGCACGACTGACAGAGAAAAAAGGCAAAAAGGGTGGCGTTAAATACAGACGCGAAAAGCGCGAAGCCACTGCACACAAGCACCAGGAAGAGCTGAAGCAGCAGGAGAGAGAAAGCCGCGTACTGCAATTAACGGAGTTTGTTACTGCAAACGACCTGGCGAACATGATGAATGTTCCCGTAACCAACATCATCTCCACCTGTATGAGCATGGGAGTGATGGTTGCCATCAACCAGCGTCTCAACGCCGAGACCATCAACATTGTAGCAGAGGAGTACGGCTTCAAGACGCAGTTCGTGAGTGCAGAAGTGATTGAGGCCATTGCAGAAGAGGTGGATAATCCGGAAGATCTGATTCCACGTCCGCCAATCGTCACGGTGATGGGACATGTGGACCACGGTAAGACATCACTGCTCGACAGCATCCGCAGCACCAACGTGATTGCCGGAGAGGCCGGAGGTATTACACAGCATATCGGCGCATACAACGTCCAGCTGGAGGATGGCCGCAAGATCACCTTCCTTGATACGCCGGGTCACGAGGCGTTCACCGCCATGCGTGCCCGCGGAGCCAAAGCAACCGACGTGGCCATCATCCTGGTGGCTGCCGACGACAATGTGATGCCGCAGACGGTGGAGGCTATCAACCATGCCGGAGCGGCAGGTGTACCCATTGTGTTTGCCATCAACAAAATAGATAAGCCGGGAGCCAACCCCGAAAAGATAAAAGAGAGACTTGCTGAGATGAATTACCTTGTAGAGGATTGGGGAGGTAGTTACCAGTCACAGGATATTTCTGCAAAACAGGGTATCGGTATTCAGGAGTTAATGGAGAAAGTATTGCTTGAGGCCGACATGCTGGAGCTCAAGGCCAATCCCAACCGCAGGGCGAACGGCTCCATCATCGAGTCGGAGCTCGATAAAGGAAGAGGATATATCTCCACGGTACTTGTGGAAAACGGCACACTGCATCAGGGCGACATCGTGATCGCCGGTGCTTATTTTGGTCGTGTGAAGGCGATGTTCAATGAGCGCAATCAGCGTATCGAAGAGGCCGGACCGGCCGAACCGGCACTGATCCTGGGTCTCAACGGAGCACCACAGGCAGGGGACACCTTCAACGTGATGGAGACAGAACAGGAAGCCCGTTCCATTGCCAACCGACGTGAACAACTACAACGTGAACAATCACTGCGTACACAGAAGATGCTCACACTCGACGATATCGGCCGCAGGATCGCCATTGGCAACTTCCAGCAACTGAACATCATCGTGAAGGGTGATGTGGACGGTTCTGTTGAAGCACTCTCCGACTCACTCATCCGTCTCTCCACAGAGGAGATACAGGTGAATGTGATCCACAAAGCAGTGGGTCAGATTTCGGAGTCTGATGTAACGCTCGCTGCCGCTTCGGATGCCATCATCATCGGATTTCAGGTACGCCCGTCGCTCGGAGCACGTAAGGAAGCCGAAAAAGAGGGTGTGGACATCCGCCTCTATTCGATTATCTACGATGCCATCGAAGAGGTGACTGCCGCCATGGAAGGGATGCTGTCGCCCGAGATCAAGGAAGAGATTACAGGAAACGTGGAGATACTCGATGTATTCAAAATAACGAAAGTAGGAACCGTAGCCGGTTGTATGGTACGCGACGGCAAGATCAAACGTTCGAGTCGTATACGTCTCGTCAGGGATGGTATCGTTATTTTCACAGGTGAGCTGGACTCATTGAAGCGTTTTAAGGAAGATGTGAAAGAAGTCACTTCAGGTTATGAGTGTGGTATCACCATACATAATTTCAATGACATGAAGGTGGGCGACATCATTGAATCCTATGAGGAGACAGAGATAAAGAAGACATTATAGTAAACAGCCCCGGCATATTTTTCTGATACCTTTTATCAGGTATCCCGGGGCTAATTTTGAAACCAGTTGACATTGTAATTTTAATTCTTACCCTGACAGCGACTGCATCCGCCTAACACAGGCGGATGCGGCCGCAACACAGGAGAGAAAGTGTTACGGTAAGACCGTGGCTAAGAGAACAAGGAATTGATTGAATTGAATGATTTACACCATAAATAGATGATTATGACAAAGAAAATATTTTTCATCCTGGGTCTGTTTATCTTGTTGATGAGTACAACCGCTTTTTCACAGGTTCTGCCGCAAGTATCCATTGCATACGTTAATACAGCCGAACTGTTGGATGAATTTCCGGAAAAACAACAGGCCACACAGCAATTACTCACCCTCAGTGATAATTATAAAAAAGAGCTGGAGATGATGCAAAATGAATACAACAAGAAGTATTCTGATTACATCACCTATCAGGCATCACTGGCAGAGAACATTAAACTGCGCAGGATGCAGGAACTGACAGAGTTGGAGAAAAGGATGCAGCTGTTCATGGAGCTGGCACAGGAAGATATTGAGAATCAGGAGAAAGTATTACTGGAGCCACTGAGACAAAAGATCAGCGAAGCAATCCGTGAGGTAGGGATTGAACGTAATTACACGGTCATCTATGACCTTGCCGATCATGCCATCGCCTTCGTGTCACCTTCTGCCTCAGATGCAAATCCCTTCGTAAAGCAAAAGCTGGGCATTCGTTAAACTAGCCTCAATCAACGTGAAGGAGCAATCAGTCACCCCTGCAGGTGCAATCGGTATTTTTGATTCCGGATATGGCGGACTGACGGTCTTATCCGAAATAAGGGCATTGATGCCGGCCTATGATTACATCTATCTTGGCGATAATGCCCGTGCACCCTATGGTAACCGCTCTTTTGAAAGCGTCTATCAATTCACGCTCGAAGCGGTTGAATGGTTCTTCAACCGTGGATGCCACCTGGTTATCCTGGCATGCAATACGGCATCAGCCAAGGCATTGCGTACCATCCAGCAAATCAATCTACCGGCGCTGGACCCGCAAAAAAGAGTGCTCGGCGTGATCCGTCCCACTGCAGAATGTGTGGCAATACTATCACAGAGCCGCCACATCGGTGTGCTGGGAACGGAAGGAACCATCCAGTCGGGGTCCTATGAGATTGAGATCGGAAAGCTGCACCCTCAACTGAGCGTCACAGGTGAAGCCTGCCCCATGTGGGTACCACTCGTGGAAAACAGAGAGTATGACAAACCGGGTGCCGACTATTTTGTAAAACAACACCTGGATCATCTTCTTGCGCGGGATCCGCAGATTGACACCATCATTCTTGGCTGTACACACTATCCACTGTTAATGAACAAGATCATTCACTTCGTTCCGGACAATGTGCGTGTGATCGCCCAGGGGGAGTACGTCGCCGTAAGTCTCCGGGAATACCTGCTAAGACATCCCGATATTGAAGGGAAATGCACAAAAAAAGGCTCCGTGCAATATTTCACGACTGAATCACCGGAAAAATTTAATCAACAAGCCTCGCTCTTCCTTAATGAAGAGATCGAAGCCCATAAAACAACACTTGAAAAGCGATGATGAACTGGTTTGATATTCTCATTGGCATTCTATTGCTTATCGCCGTGATCAATGGCTACCGCAAGGGACTGATCATGCAGCTTGTGGGGCTGGCGACGATTGTACTGGCTGCTATCTTCGGCGGAAGGCTGGCAGAAAGAATTCTACCGGAGATAATCGGCTGGATCAACCTCTCCCCCGAGGCAGCCAGAGTCTTGTCCTTTGTTTTTGCGTTTGCGCTTATCGCTATTGTCCTCTCACTCGTCGGCAGACTGCTCCAGAAATTCATCGACGTGGTTCTCCTCAGCTTCTTCAATCGTCTTCTGGGAGCTGTGATTGCCGCAGGGACCATGATGCTGTTTCTGAGCATTCTCCTCAACCTGGTGCTGATGCTCGATAAAACCGAGGTGGTCATCAAAAAGGAGATCAGGGAGGACTCTTTTTTCTTCGGGCGTGTGGAAGCGGTCGTGCCGGCAATAATCCCATATCTGAACCAGGAGTTCTGGAATGCGTATGTTCCAGAAAAATATCGTGAAGAGATCGATAAAAAATCGGATAGTATTTACCAATCGAACCCCGGGAGTGAGCTCATCGATTCAACATACCAGCAACGCTATTTCGATGTAAATTAAGAGAAATGAAATTACAGTTACACAAAGAGGGTAAAGGCCCGTTGATCAGGATATCTATTGTACTGGTCCTGATCAACCTGATCACATTCACCTTATTGCCCGACACCCTTTTCACGATCATTGTGCTCACGTTGTCCATTATATTTTTTGGCACTGCACTCAACTTTTACAAAAAGCCCGATCGTACATACAAGGGTGATCTGCACGGATTGGTGAACGCACCTACCGACGGGAAGGTTGTTGTGATCGAGAAAGTGTTTGAGAAGAAGTTCTTCAATGAGGAGAGGATACAGATCTCTATCTTCATGTCACTCTTCAACGCCCACGCCAACTGGGTGCCTGTTTCAGGAAAGGTGACACACCTCTCGCACGTGGAAGGCAATTTCAGGGCAGCCTACCTTCCTAAATCGAGCCACGAGAATGAGCATACAAACATATTGATAGAGACACCCGACCATGGGGCAATTCTCTCGAAACAGATTGCCGGTGCCGTTGCCCGCCGGATTGTCACCTATGTCCATGAAGGAGATGAGCTGCATATCGGTTCTCCGCTGGGATTCATCAAGTTAGGCTCAAGAATGGATATATTCCTCCCATTAGACAGCGAAATACTGGTGGAGCTTGGTGAGGAGGTGCATGCAAACGCCACATTTCTTGCACGCCTGAACAAACTAAGCAATCACGAGTTATGAAAAAACAGATCCCCAATATCCTTACACTTCTCAATCTATTCTCCGGTTGCATCGCAATAACGATGGCTTTTCAGCACAACTTTATGGCCGTGGTGATCTGGGTAGCCATAGCGGCTCTTTTCGATTTCCTCGACGGTGCTGCTGCGCGACTGCTGAATGCGTGGTCACCCATCGGGAAAGAGCTGGATTCGCTGGCCGATCTGGTAAGTTTTGGCGTGGCACCAGCCGCGACCCTCTTTATGCTGCTGCGTGATCAACTGCTGTTGCCCGGGTTCCTGGAGCCTGCAGCTCTTTATATGCCCTACCTTGCTTTTCTCATACCTGCTTTTTCCGCCTATCGACTTGCAAAGTTCAATCTCGATGAACGGCAGACAACCTCTTTCCTGGGTCTTCCTACCCCGGCAAACGGGCTTTTCTGGATCAGTTACACTTATGGCCTGCAAAAACTGGCTGTGACCAATGAGAATCTGTTCTACCTCACTACCGCCCTTATTCTTATCTTCTCCTGGCTGATGATTTCAGAGATCCCCATGTTCTCGCTGAAAATAAAAAGTCTGCGCCTGAAGGGTAATGTAAGACCGGCAATTCTGGTCCTTCTGATGATCCTTTTTATGGTATTCCGGGGTATCCTGGGAATAGCGGGAGCGATAGTTGCATACATCCTTCTCTCACTCCTGACCCCGGTAAAAGGGGTAAGGAATCGTTAAATAATACAAAGAGATTGAATTGATTGACACATTCATTGTATCTTTACTTTATCATTAAAATTTCGTTTAACATATGGGAGTACTGATTAAATTTGTCCTGGTCTTTGTCGCCATCTATCTCTTGTTGAAAGGATTCGTCCGTTTTCTGTTCGGTAAAAGAGCCGGGCAATCATCCCCTTTTCAACGGCAACGTACTGAAGAACCCGGGCAGCCTGAAACGCAGGAAGATCGGATTATTGAATATCAGAAAAAAACATTCGAATCGAGTGATGCAGAAGATGTGGAATTTGTGGAAATTAAAGATCACAAGAGCGGCACCTGAACCATCGAAACCACCACTGACTACAACGCTGACTACAAAACAGATAAAATAAACCACCCCTCTCTTTTTTTAAGAAAGGGGTGGTTTGTTTGGAAGAGGGCAACATTTCTCCCTCCACTGTTTTATTGTTTGATGAAAATAACTATTTTTGTGCAGGAAGAAAATCATTTCATCACATATAAGCAAATCACCAAAATCACATTTTAAGATTATGACAGATATTTTTGACAGGCTGAAAAATGTCAGCGGACCATTGGAGCAATACCGTAAAAAAGCAGAAGGCTATTTCATGTTTCCCGAACTGGAGGGGGAGATAGGGCCGCG
>LSQX01229436.1_pt1 | contig 16300 bp, 15 predicted proteins | sample 654561 | NCBI WGS metagenome assembly LSQX01 (sample SAMN04489861, study PRJNA283612) | anaerobic digester metagenome | isolation source: 4 biogas reactors fed with cattle manure at either 37C or 55C with and... | place: Denmark: Kongens Lyngby | collected 2014 | reverse complement strand
GTTTATGAACTCTATCTCTTGTTTATGAACTCTATCCCTTCCAATTCAAGGCTGAATTGTAGATAGGATCTGTACTGGAGATAAGACCAGAACCCAAATGTTCACCAGGAATGAAATATTAACGGGCTTCAGGTTCCTATCTGGACAGGATTAAGTATCTTTTTCAGGGTTGAGATCGCAGAAAGGGCTGCAAGATAACTTGTTTTAGGATTTTCCGGAGAAGGAAGGTTCTCTACCTTTGTACAGAATTTCCCAAACTCTCCCTCTACATTAATTTCATGAACGTTCCTCGAAAGGGATGGATCAGCTATAACCCTCACCATCGTCCTTTCAAAACCTATACCTGCAAGGCTTATAGTGGCTGCAACGTTAACGTTTGCGGGGAAGGCTTTTACGGCTTCAGAAGCAGTCCCTTCAAAAAGAATGGTCTCTTTTTCGAGCTTCTCAAGTTCTATGCCGTGTTCCACAACATAAGGAGCCCCCATAAGTCCTGAAGGAGGTTTCCTGGTTGTCAGGGTAACAGAAGAAATCCCGGCGGCATGCGCTGAATTAATACCATCGATTCCGACAACAGCACCCGAGGGGAAGTAAAGCTTGCAGTTATGCTCTTTTGCAAGCCCGAAAAGAGTTTCTCTCAATTCTTTATCTGCAAGAGCACCCACACTCAGCACCATTACACTGCATCCAGCCTTAAGGGCCTGAGGTACGATAAACCTGACAGCATTCTGAGAGGCGCTTTCAACAACAAGGTCTACACTGCTAATAAGTTCTTCAATCTTCATATATGCAGGCTTGCAGGTTTTCAGGGACTTTGCAAGATCAAAGGCTTTGCTTTCGGAAGAGTCACATAAGGCATATAGCTCAGCATCAATCTCTCCGCTGTCAATTGCTCTGCAAATCTGTCCGCCAATAAAACCGCAACCAATAATTCCTATTTTCAGTATTCCAGGCTCCTGAGAATAATCAATAAATCTTGATCTTTAGATTTTAGTGCCCGGCATTATAAGCTCTAGGCGGGGTACTGTATTCTTTTCCCTTTCTTAAAACCTTCTGTTAAGAGTATTTTTCTCAATAAAAAATGTTTTTACTATTTTCAATTTCGTTTCAAATACTTTCATGTAATTCCAACTTTAAGAACCTCAATTTTTGAATCAACTTTATACCTTAATGACAAAAACCTCCGCCTTCCGAAAACACTACCCTGGAAATAGGAAACTACCTTCAAAAAAACTCTCAAAGATCCCCCAAAGACTGAAGCAAGGGTTACCAGTGTCACAGCCTGAAAATCGAAAAACGCCTGTGAAATATATTTAACGTAAGCCATATTCCGCACTTAAAAACGTGGCTCATATCCTATAAACGGGATTATTAAGTATGGTTACGGGGAAAAACCTCACCCGTCAGGCATTTAAATTATGGTTCAAGCATTCGTTTTTCCATAATACAGATGTATATACTTCAAGAAAATAACCACTGAAAAGAGATAGAAAAACCCGAAACGCCCGCGCCTCTTATAAATGCAGGAGACATAAAATAGCGGGGTAAAAATTATGTTTATCAGAGAAATTGAAAGCTTCATAGAAGAAGACCTTGGGTACGATGACGTTTCATGCACTATTGTCCCGGACAGGCCTGCTGAAGCCATTATTTTTACGAAAGAAGACTGCACGGTTGCAGGGATAGATGAGGCAGTATCAATATTTTATTATTTTGGGATTCAGGCTGAAACTGATTTTAAAGATGGGGACCAGCTAAAGAAGGGAGACATAATTTTCAGGCTTAAGGGAGGAGCCGTTTCCATTCTAAGGGCAGAGCGCATCAGCCTCAACTTCCTGGGACACCTCAGCGGAATTGCAACCCTGACAAGAAAATGCATGGACATTGCTAGAAAGCACTCTGAGACTGTGAGGGTCGCCTGCACAAGAAAGACAACTCCCGGAATCAGGAAATTCGAAAAGCTGGCTGTTGCCGCAGGTGGGGGAGATACACACAGGTTTAACCTCTCGGATGCGGTCATGATAAAAGATAACCATGTGAAACTTATGGGGATAGAAGCCGCAATCAAAGAAGCCCGGAAAACCAGCTTTACACGGAAAATTGAGGTTGAAGTTGAATCTGCAGAAGATGCGGTCTTTGCCGCAGAGCTGGGAGCTGACATAATAATGCTTGACAATATGCAGCCTGATGGGGTTAAAGAAACTATTTCCATACTTAACGGAAAAGGGCTCAGAGAATCAGTTCTTATAGAAGCTTCAGGAGGGATTTCTCTGGAAAACCTGGAAGCTTATGCAAAAACAGGAGTGGATGTAATATCCATGGGCTTACTGATCCACAGATCAAGATGGATAGATGTCAGCCTGGAAATAGTCCGCCCTGAGAGCTAAAATATATTCTGGAAATTGGAGACATAAGTTAGCTCCAAATAGAAATCAGAACCGAAAAAGCTGCACAGGGCAAGAAAATTAAAAAAACAGCATATAGGTATTAAAGATATGAGATATAAATATTAAAAAATAAGTATTAATAGTTAGTTATAAATACCTGTCTCTTATAGTTAAAAAATAATATCTAAATGTGAAAAAATAAGTGTTAAAAAAACGAGGTATAAGTGTTAAAAAATGATATATGAGTATAATTTGAAGAATCACTACTTCTCTTTTTATTGAAGAGACCTTTCTGTTTAATAGTATTTAAAGGTCTTTTGCTCAGGTCTATTACACGTCTCCCCATGACCTCGTTTTTGACATACGTGAGCATGAATATTTCTTACTGCATACACATATATTTTCCAGAAAGAGCATTATGTTATTCACAAAGTATTGATGCTTATTCTTTTGATTACTACCAGTTAAAATAAGAATGCTAATAAGTCATACCATTTTTTATGAAATTAATGATCTATAATAATTAGCAGAAAAATTTAGTTAAATTTATGTAATACTCTTCCTTTAGTAAACTAGAGGAAAGTAACATGAAAACTATTTCCAGTGTTAAATTTAAAAAAATTATTTTTATAGGAATGCTCATCCTCACCCTTATCGCAAGCTCAGGGTGTACGGGTGAGTCCAGCCCTGCTGAAAACGCAGAACATGAAAACCCGGCTGAAGATGCTGGAACCGCAACAGGTACCGATGAATTAACGGAGTCTGCCGAAAAAACAGTAACTGATGGGTTCGGCAGGACCGTCACCATACCCGGAAACGTAGAAAGCGTGGTCTGCTCAGGGGCAGGCTCCCTGCGTTATCTTGTATATCTCCAGTCTCAGGATCTGGTGGTCGGTGTAGACAGCCTGGAAAAGCAGGAAGCTGAGATCGAAGGTCGTCCCTATGCCCTTGCAAACCCCCAGCTTAAAGACTACCCGCTTATTGGCGAGTTCAGGGGCAAAGATGATCCGGAGAAAGTCATTGATATCGGCCCCCAGCTGGTCCTGAAAGCCGGCACAACCGGTCAGGCACCGGCAGCAAACGCAGCTGAAGCAGACAGTCTACAGGAAAAAACCGGTGTCCCTGTGATCTCTTTCCCTTACGGCTCATTGAATAATGAGGAACGTAAAGCCGAAATGTACAGCTCACTCCAGATAATGGGTGAGGCAGTGGGCAAAGAGGAAAGAGCAGAAGAGGTAATTGCCTATATCGATGCTACCATGGAGGATCTGGAAAAGAGGACTGCAGACATTCCGGAGTCTGAAAGAAAGAATGTTTATGTAGGAGGGGTCAGCAGTGCAGGCGCCCACGGGATAATCTCCACAGAGCCGGCTTATGCTCCATTCCTCTGGGTGAATGCAAATAACGTTGCAGCCGGAATGGGTGCAGACCACGCTGACATTGCCAAAGAGGCTCTTGTCGACTGGGATCCGGAATACATCTTTATCGACATAGGCACTCTCCAGCTCGGGAACGAAGGAGCCATCGGAGAACTCAAGACTGACTCGTCTCTTACCGGACTTTCAGCCGTTAAAAACGGTAACGTTTACGGAGTAATTCCTTACAATTTCTACAGCACTAACTATGAATCAGTGCTTGCAAACGCTTACTTTGTAGGGAAGGTGCTCTATCCGGACCGTTTCGAGGATATCGACCCTGAAGCCAAAGCCGACGAAATATATACATTCTTCGTTGGAAAACCTGTGTTCTCTGACCTTAACGGACAGTACAAGGACACCGGCTTCAAGCAGATTCCGCTATAACACGGAGGGTACAAATAAGTGCATTTTGCCGACGGAGCAGTTCCAGAAGATTACCTCGTATATGTGCGAAGAAAATTCTTCTGGATTATGGGGGGGCTCCTGCTCCTATTTATTATGCTCATATACTCAATCTCTGTAGGAGCAGTAACAATACCTCCTTATGAGGTCCTGCAAACCCTGATGGGGCAGAGTGTCTCTACAAAATGGGACTCAATAATCTGGAATATACGCCTCCCTCAAGCCCTTGCTGCAATAGTTGCCGGAGCCGGGCTCTCAGTTGCGGGAGTCGTAATGCAATCTATCCTGCGCAATCCACTCGGGTCTCCTTTCACCCTTGGAATCTCCAATGCAGGAGCATTCGGAGCTGCAGTTTCGGTAATTATCCTTGGCACAGGAAAAATGCAATCAACCGCTGCAGACGCTGTCATAATTAACAACCCTTACATGACCACGATTGTGGCTTTTATTTTCTGTCTCCTCGCTACCGGGATAATCCTGCTTATCTCCCGGATACGGGCAGCTTCACCCGAAGTGATGGTGCTTGCAGGAGTGGCTCTTTCTTCCCTCTTTACCGCAGGAACGATGTTCCTTCAGTACTTTGCTGACGATACCCAGCTCGCAGCAGTTGTATTCTGGACCTTTGGCGATGTGGGAAGAGCAAACTGGCTGGAACTTAAGATTATGGCAGTTGTTGTCCTGCTTTCAACTCTGTTCTTTATGATTAACCGCTGGGACTACAATGCCATAGACGCAGGAGACGAGACCGCGAAAGGTCTTGGAGTCAACGTGGAAAGAGTCAGGATGGTAGGCATGATTGTTGCAGCGCTAGTATCTGCCGTTATTGTTTCTTTCCTCGGAGTAATCGGATTTGTAGGGCTGATCTGCCCTCACATGGTAAGGAGACTCATAGGGGATGACCAGAGGTATCTCATCCCGGGTTCAACTCTGCTTGGTGGAATTCTTCTCCTGGCATCTGACACGGCAGCCAGGATCATAATATCACCATATGTGCTTCCTGTCTCCATACTTACTGCTTTCATGGGAGCACCGACTTTCATTTACCTGCTTCTCAGGGGGTATAGACGATGATTCTATCTGTAGAAGAACTTCAGTTTTTGTATCGTAACCGTAAGATCCTGCATGAGATTGCCTTTACAATCGATGAAGGAGAAGTTGTAGCAATTCTGGGCCCCAACGGGGTTGGCAAGACTACCCTGTTGAAATGCCTTAACAGGATTCTGCACCCGAAAGGAGGAGCAGTCCATATAGATGGAGAAAACCTGTTCAACCTCGGGACTATGGAGATCGCACGCCTGATAGGTTATGTCCCCCAGCGTGTGGAAACGGGAAGACTGACAGCTTTTGATGCGGTCCTTCTGGGACGCCGACCCCACATCAGATGGGACGTGACAGAAAAAGACCTGAAGATTGTTGACTCGGTCTTCAAGCTTCTCTCAATGGAAAACCTGCGCCTTTCATATATCGATGAGATGAGTGGAGGAGAACTCCAGAAGGTGGCAATAGCGCGTTCCCTTGTTCAGGAGCCGAAAGTCCTTCTCCTTGACGAGCCGACAAGCAGTCTCGATTTGAAAAACCAGGTAGAAATCCTTGCTACTATCAGGCAGATAGTTCTTGACCATAAGATTGCAGCTGTAATGACCATGCACGACCTCAACCAGGCTCTAAGGTATGCAGACCGTTTTATCCTCCTTAAAGGAGGGAAGGTCCACGCACTGGGAGGGGTGGAAGTAATCACTCCCCAGGTAATCGAAGAAGTATACGGCCTGCCCGTTATCATAGGGGAAATCTCAGGCATGAGATGCGTGGTTCCGGGAAGTCCGGCGTGGGACTGCAGCACAGACTGCAGCACGGACTGCGTTGCAGGTAAATTATAACGTAGTTATAAAAAGCATAATGAAGAAAACGAAACGATCGTGAGACAAATAAATTTGATCAAAAGTACGGGCATTATAAAAGTACGGACTTTATGATACCTCTATAAAGAAGCATAGAAGTATTAATTTTTTTTAAAAAAGAGTTAAAAGGATGTTTGCCTTTCCGGCAAACTCAATCCTTAAACTGAAAAGTCCCCTGAAGGGAAATTCCAGGCTTATCTGGTAATCATCATTTCTGCGGTTTCAGGCTTGTAGAACCAGTCCCTCGGAAGTACCTTTTCCTGCTTGTAGTATTTAACAAGCCTTCTGATTTTGGATTCGGTCAGGTTGAGGGCGCGCTTGTTGTGGACATCTTTCTTGTTAGTAGAAAGGTGTTTTCTCAGTCCCAGAGCCTTTACAATAAGGTTGGTAAGGTCTTCTGGAAGGTTAGGAGCAACATTGTTTTCCTTGAGAATTGTTGTGATCTTCTTGCCTGTGACGAGCTTGGCATCCGGGACACCGTAGCGGTCCCTCAGAATCATTCCAATTTCGGATGTGGAGACTCCCTGTTTCCAGAGGTCAAGAGTGATTGTGGTTACTTCGTCTGCTCCAATCTTGCACCACTCAGGCGGTTCAGTCCTGTTAGGCCTGGTGGAAGAGGATTTGCCTTTTCTTTTGGTATGCATTTTTGCCATAATATTTCTCCTGATATCAATTGATCGATGCCCGGAAAAAAATTCCTCGGGCTGAAGTTATATCTTTACCGATTATAACGGACCAACACATCGATCGGGAGATTTTAATCCGCCACAGCAAATTGCTGCGTGGCTTTTCAGGAATTCCTGTAAAAGCTTGAGTTTTTCGGTAAAAACATCACTAGAGAGCGCACCATATGATATATACTTTGTGTCGGAATTTCAGGATAAGACCACATAAGGCATTTAAATGGTTTAAGTTAGGCCACACATGCATTTTAAATGGTTAATATGGTTTCCAGAGATAGAGGACTATCCTCGCCCCTCCGGGATTGATCTGCCTGTAAATTGCATCTATCTGAGAATCCCTCAGAACCCGAGCCTCGGAGAGATCTTTGACCTCAGCTACAGCATAAACAGTTTCATTAATCTCACCTGAAAACTCAGCCTCCAGTTCTGTTCGAATATCTGCTCTTATATGATCTACAAGCAGGACCTCAAGTTGAGAAAGTTCTGCAGTAGATATATTTTCAGAAAAATTTTCGAAATTGGGTGCAAATCCTGTATTAAACAGATCATAAAGATAAGCGTTAAATTCTTCTTCTGTTGAGGAAGAGTTTTCTCCATCCGAATATTCAGAAACCCCGTAAAGCAGCGTCTCAAAAGACTCATCTGCTTCCTCTCCAAAAACCGATCCTGAATAATCCGAGGGGAAAAGAAGCTCAGCTGCTGTTTCAGCTCCTTCAAGGGCTGCAGCATCAAGAGAAGCATTAAAAGCCTGGAAAAGTGCTGCTGAAGCCTCTCCGTCAGAAGCGTTAAGAGAAGCTTCAAGGACGGAATCATTCACGCAGGCAAGAAGGGAATCTCTGGAGGGTGCTGCCGCATAAAGAGGCATGGAAATTTTTGCACTCTGCCGTATGGCATCAACAGGAGGTTCTTCTCCGATTATAAGTTCACTTCCCATAGGGAAAGCTTCCAGAGGATACCAGTAAGCTTCAAACCGATATGAAAATCTCCCTGCTGCCTTTCTGTCCAGATAGGCAGTTATGGTTTCGGAAGCCTGGTCGGAATAACCTTCAGAAAGAGGATTGAGGGGGACAGAAGAGCCTTTTCCCTGCAGCCTGAGGGAAATAGCCAGATATTCGGCTGTAAGGTCGGCAAAAGTCCTGTGCTTCAGTTCCTTTCCGAAAAGGGTGTGAGCAGGGTCCGCTACAATTGAGTTTTTCGGGACTGAAACGTTAACTACCGAAAGAGGTGAGATCTCGTATTCAAAATCTTCAAGCTTGCAGGAAAGGAGAGACTCAAGCAGATAGGTATCCAGTTCTGAAGAAGTTACGTACGAAGCTGCAGCATACTGTTCATCAGCCTGCAAAGAGGGCATAAGGATAATACCGGAAAGTGAGATTAAAACAAGCAAAAAGAGGGCATCGAAAACTGTAGAATAAGCGGAAGACTCCCTGATATCTTCTGCATTTACTTTTGTACCATTGAATGTTTGTATCTTTCCAGAGTTATCAGTATTTTTCAAAGAGTTCGCCTCTTTCAATTATTTGACTATTTCTTTCCTGAATCGGATGTTTTTCAGGGAACTTCAATTCCTGCATTTGATAAGCTCCGGACTCATCTGCATTACATCCAGGGGGTTTTATAAAGAACGACAGTAAGGGTTCCCGGGACCGTTTCTGCTGAATTCAGCTCGATTACAACCGGCACTGAAGCCGCAACTTTTTCCTGTTTTCCCATGAGATAGCCTGTTTCGACAATTTCAGAATTTATAATCCAATCCCACTGCCCGTTTTCTGTCCGGATCTCGACCAGAAATGGGTAATTTCCTGAAAATGCTGCAAAAAATGTCTCTCTTTCATCAAACCCTTCGGGGCATGAAAGCCTGTCAAGAGCTGATGCAGAAAGTACACCCGGATTCTCGGCTTTCAGGACAGATGCTTCTGCTACGGTACCTGCAAGAAGAGAAGCACTTTCATAATTTTCAAGCGCAAATGAGCGGTCTTCGTATCCCATATATGCTTTTGAAAGAAGAGCTGCAAGGACAACGAAACCTATAACAGCGAGAGCTGTGGCAATGAGATCAGAATGGGGTTCAAGGACTCCCTTTTCATCCCGCAGAATTGAATCTTCACGCTTTACAAAATGTTTTACAGGCTCTATCCACTTATTGATAAACGAGAATATGTTCAAAAGCAGAAACCCCCCCACTGCCCTTAATATAAACATGTTCTTTTCTTATTGAGATATTATCATCCGCTTTCAGCACAGCCTCTCCGGTTCCGGAAGCCCTGAGAAATTCAGAAATTTCCTGAAAATCAGCCGAAAGCGGATACCCTTCGCTGCCGTCGCTTCCAAACCTTGTGTACAGTTTCCCCCTGAGTTCGGACTCATTGAAAGGCAGCACCCTGAATGTAAAGGGCCTTACAGCAGTGAAAATTTCTCCACCCGATTCTCCCTTTAAACAGACATATTCCCCTGATACATAGACCTCTATATTTTCTCTGAAAGGAGAGGAAAAAAAGACTTCGTTTTCATCAAAACGATAAGAGATCTCCTGGTTGTCCTCCGGAAAACTCTCTGCTCCGGCTCCATCTACTGCGGCTTTAAAATCCCTTGCAAGAAAATCCAGCTCTTCCTGTGCTTCAAGATCTTTAAAACCCGCAGCCAGCTGAAAAAGGGCTGCAAAAAAGACTATACTGGATAGAACCAGTGCAGCTTTTGAGATTAAAAAGTCAGCCCATGCAGACTCATCTGCTGAAATCTCCTTTGTTGCGCAGGTCTTTCCCGATTTCATCTTCTCAATCAGCCCCTGTTTCGGATATCAGGACAAAAAGCCTGCCTGATTCCGAATCAATTTTTGTAATAAGAAGCAACCTGTGTCTGCCCGGACCAAAAGATACGGGCCCGTTTAGCTCAGAGTTCGAAAAAGAAACAGCTGCGGGATAAAGTTTTGATTTTCCTTCAACAGTGATGCCATAGTTATCCGCATCCTCAGGCCAGTTGCCTTCCTGTCCCGGCAAAGCCCCAAAGATGACCGATGCCCTCTGAGGTACGTTTATTTCAAGGGCAAGCTCACTGCCTTCTCCGCGTATAGAGAGCTGTTCGGCAGCAGCTATTACTTTTGAAACCTCACCCATGGTTTCCCGCTCCTCTACTCCTTCCAGAAAGCCGGAGACAGAGACAGAAGAGATCAGCAGGAGTACAGCAAAAAGAATTCCTGTAACCGTGAGCCTGAAGGGAAGCCCACAAACTGCGGACTCCTCAGCTCCGATCTGACATGCTATCTGACATGCTAATACTCTCGCTTTTCCCGCCGTAATTTCCCCCCAGAAATCCAGATTGTAAAAAAACTAAGTAATTAATTATAACAAAAATTACACAGTTTGTATATAAAAAGATTACTTTTACTAGAAACAATGCGATTTGATAAATAAAATTTAGAGGAATAAGATATAGTTTACAAACTGATAGTATGTGAGAATAAAAAAATCTACGAGGAAAGAGAGAAGAGAAAAAATAAGAGAGTAGGAAGAGAAAAGAGAAAGGAGAGTGGAATGAAAAAAGGGAAAAAGAGAAAAGAAAATTATCGGTTTTAGAATTATCGGTTTTAGAATTATCGGTTTTATTGCCCTGAAATTTTCCCTGTGATTTCTTCCAGCGTCAAAAGCTCCTGTTCTCCGGAAACCATATCCCTGAGAGTCAGTTTTCCAGCTTCAAGTTCTTTTTCCCCTACAATTATCACATAGTCAGCATTGATGGTGTTTGCATAGGAGAGCTGTGCCTTAAAGTTGCGCTCCATAAGGTCTATCTGGACTGGCAGGTAGTTCCTCAATTCTGTCGCAACTTTTACAGCTTCCAGGTGAGTATCGGGTTTTGAGACCACCACAAGACTTTTCTGTGCAGGAGGTACGAGAGGGCAGATCTCCATTATCCTGTCAAAGCCGATTCCGAAGCCTGTAGAAGGCACATCTCCGCCCCCAAAGAGCTGGATAAGCTGGTAAGAGCCGCCTCCACAGACCTGCTTCTGGGCACCGAGTCCTTCGGCGTAGACCTCAAAAACCATGCCTGTATAATAATCAAGCCCGCGGGCAATTCCAAAGTCAAGAGAGTAATCGACTCCGTATGCATCAAGAAGCTTGAGGGTCTTCTCAAAGCTCACGAGCTCAGGAATGTTTCCGACTATTCCTTTTACTTCAGGGAGGATGTACTTGCCTTGAAGGTGTATAAGACGGAAGAGGTCGGACTTCAACTGTTCTTCTGCCCCTATCTCATCAAGCAGAGCTGCAAGACCTGCATACTCTTTCTTGTCCACAAGCCTCATGACATTGCTCACGATCTTGGGTTCAAGCCCTTTCAAAAGCGTGCGGATCACTGCAAGGTTTCCGAGCTTCATGTCCCCCTTTATGCCCACCGCTTTCAGAAGAGCACTGGCAAGGGCAATAACCTCGGCATCGGAGTCGGATTTCCCGCTCCCTATGAGTTCGACCCCGAACTGCCAGAACTCTCTGAAGCGTCCTTTCTGGGGGCGTTCGTAGCGGAAACAATTCTCGAAGTAGAACAGTTTAAGAGGTTTGGGGAAAGGCTGGAGTTCATTAACGTAAAACCTCATCACAGGAGCCGTAAGCTCCGGCCTGAGGGTCATTTCCCTCCCCCCTTTATCCGTGAAGTTATAGAGCTCCCCTATAATTCCTTCCCCGGACTTAAGGGTAAAAAGGTCCAGATGTTCAAACGTGGGCGTAATGATTTCACTGTAGCCCCAATTGAGGACAACATTTCGCATAACGCTTTCCACGTACCTTCTCCGGGCAGTATCTGCGGGTAAAAAATCCCGGGTCCCTCTTGGCCTGTTGACTGACATTTTTTAATACACCTGGTATAATCGAATTTAGAGAAATATCAAATATGTATCAAATATAGAATTATTCTGAAAGAATATTCCGCTGAATACATGGAGTTTGTCTGGGCAAATAACTCTTGCATCCAGTAACTTTATACATTCCACAAAAGTATATAAACTCCTGTAAACAGCCTGTATACATGTAAGTGCAGGGATTTTTTCTGCTCATTACAGCTTTTCTGGATGGTAGTAAAAAGCAAGCTATTTTACTTTTTCGTTATTTATGCTTAACAAAGTGAAAATATGCGTACTATGCATATGATTGAGACTGGGAAACCGGCTGGAAAAGAACTTTAAAAAACAGATTAAATATAATTATTTTGTAAAATAAAGTAGAATGGATTCCATGAGAGAAAGTTTTCGCAATCAAATAACCATAAAGCAAATAAAGGCATGTTTGCACGAGCTAATATAATAAACAACTTAATATACAGGCTTCACGCTAAATATTTGCGATCAACGTGTCAGAGCAAAGAAGTGTACCTTTAAGGGAGCATCTGCTGGCCCTGAAGCCCTGCAGACATGGAGGGCTAATCCAGGAAACTTCGGAGACGTACGGGATCCCCGAAAACGAAATCCTCGACTTCAGTGCAAACTTTAACCCACTGGGAAGTCCCTTTGACTATCCGGAAAACGGGCTAAACTTTGAAGATATTATCAAGAAGAGTTGTGGAAAACTCCTGGAATACCCTGATAACAGGTATGTAGAGTTCAGGGAAGCTGCTGCAAGGTTTGTAGGACTTGGAGTAACACCGCAGAGCATTGTTCCTGGGAACGGTTCAACGGAAATAGTAAGGCTGGTAGTCGAATCCGTGATAGAAAAGGGAGATAAAGTCCTTTTACCCTGGCCTACTTTCGGAGAATACGAAATGCAGTGCCGGATCACAGGAGCTGAACCCGTATGTCCTTCACAGGAAGAAGTAAATACACTCCCTGATGAGGTGCTGGAAGAAGCAAAAATCCTTTTTATCTGTAATCCTAACAACCCCACAGGAAAACTCCGCACCAGGGAAGAACTTAAAGTTCTTGCGGAACGCTGCAGAGAACATAAGACCCTCCTCTATGTGGATGAAGCTTTCATAGAGCTTTCAGACCCTTCACAGAGTGTTGCAGACCTTCCTGCAGAAAATAATTATGTTTTTGTCATGCGTTCCCTTACAAAAGACTTTGCAATTCCCGGAATCAGAATGGGCTTCGGAATAGCTCCTCCGGCTATGGCTGATATACTTAACACAGCAAGGCTGTCCTGGAACCTGGGAGCTATTGCAAACAATACAGGAATTGCGCTTCTTAATATCGAAGGCGGAATTGACAGCCCTTACCTGAAAAAAGCAAGAGAAATGATACTCAAAGAAGGAGAAACCCTCAAAGCCAAAATCGACAGGATAAGGGGTTTTGAAGCCGGAGAAGTGAATGTTAACTTCATACTGGTTGATGTAAGCAAGTTCATGCTTAATTCAAGCGAATTAACTGCACGCCTTGCAGCACGAGGAGTCCTTGTCCGGGACTGTGTTTCTTTCCACGGCCTTGAAAAGAATTACATAAGGGTTGCAGTCAGGACAGAAAAAGAAAACGACAGGCTCATTGCTGCAATCGGGGACGTTATCACTGAATGGGGCAGAGAACAGGCAAAGAACGAACTGCAGCACGTAATCGAAAAAGCCAGTGAAGAAGGCATCGGAGGCAGAAAGACCTGCGAATACTATCCGTGCCATTTCGAAGGCCAGAACTGCACATTCTGCTTCTGTCCGTTTTACCCCTGTGAAAACGAAAAAACCGGAGGGAAATGGATACAGAGTTCAAGAGGAGGCAGGGTATGGAGTTGCGTTGACTGCCACCTTGTCCATAAAAAGGAGATAGCCCAGAAAATCCTTGACTGCCTTATGCACGAAGGGGATACTGACGAACTCGTAAAAGTAGCCTGGAAAGAAGTGATGGAGCCTATCTTATGATCATACCGGACAGCGGGCACCTCGCTCTGGTACTTCTGCTAGCTGCAGTCATAGACATAGTTTTCGGGGAACCTCCTGCTGCTGTCCACCCGGTCGTCTGGATAGGAAAACTTATCAGCTTTTTGAAAAATGCAGCCCCAAAAAACCACAGAAAACTTTACGGTACTGCAATGGCTCTCTTCTGCGTTTTATTTGCGTCATTGCTCGGGTATTCAGTCCTTTACATTGCAGCCCTCCCCGGAATTCCGGGATTTTTAGCCCTTCTTATAGAAGCTTATTTCCTCAAAGCTACCTTTGCAATCAACTGCCTTCTGAGCCCCGCGAGGGAGATTTATAAACACCTTGAGGAAAACAGGCTGGAAAAAGTAAGGGAACTGCTTCCCATTTACGTGAGCCGGAACACATCCAAACTGACAAAAAACCAGATGTCCTCGGCAGTTGTGGAATCAGTATCGGAAAATTATGTGGACGGCATATTGAGCCCGATATTTTATTATGCAGTCTTTGGGGAATACGGGCTTGTAGCAGCGTATGCATTTAAAGCCATAAGCACGCTGGACTCAATGGTAGGGTACAAAACCGAGCCCTATAAGGAACTGGGATACTTCTCAGCAAAATCCGATGACGTGCTGAACTGGATCCCTGCCCGGATCTCAGTTATCTTTATCCTTGCAGCAGCCTTTACAGTATCTTTATTCCCTAAAAAAGGAAGAAAAATCAATCCTTTTGACAGCGTAAAGACGGCACTCAAAGACGGAATGAAGACCCCCTCCCCCAATTCCGGTTATCCCATGGCTGCAACCGCCGGAGCCCTGGGAGTCAAACTTGAAAAACCCAACACTTATGTTCTGGGAGCCTCGTACCCACCCACCGAGATAAAAGATATAAAACGGGTGTCCCAATTAATAGCAATTGCTTCAGGCTTCTCACTCGTCGCTTTTGTGGCAGTGATCCGGATGGCGGGCATCTATCTTCACCCCTGAAAAATAGATTTACTCCAGATCATTTATTTTTGATCAATAAACGTAAATCCTCAATTACCCTATTAAAACCCGTTAATTCAACCCTTTATGCTGGAAGATATTAATTTAGAATCTCAGTCAACCTTGTAATCCGGAGTTTTATTCGCAGCCCGGGGCAGAGAAAGCTGAGTGTGCCCGGCAGGTGGTGCCGGGACATTTGTACTATCATATTTACCTGTACAGAAGCTTGAAACCAGGTTTAAGCCCGGATTTTTGTTTTAAGCTTAACTGTATTAAGAACAACCGTTTTAAGAATTTAAAAACCCCTGAAATAACCGTTTTGACAACCCCGGAGTGATCAGTTTGAAGTTATCAGATATTGAGGAAAGAGACCTTAAAAAAGGGCAGCCTGAAAATATAGAGGAAAAAGCTACCATTGATATCCTTGATGTCCTGGCTGAAGAGGGCATAAGTGTCCAGGACCTTGCAGATACGGCTCTCGAAATGTATGTCCCTCACCCTGGACTTGAGACAAGGGAAAAAGCTGAAGCTCTGTTTAAAAGAGAACTCAAATTCGCTCTTTCTGACCCCAATCTCTGCCTTTTGATTTACACAGGGGTCCTGCTTGAGAGAGAGGGAAAAGCCGGAAACCTTCCTAACCTCAGCAAAAAGTCTTACGAAAAAGACCTGACGTTTATAATTGCGGACGAAGTGCTCGGCACAAGCATAGCAACCTACATCAGCGGCTCCAAAGGTGCATTCGAGTTCGTCAGGTACGATAAGCAAAAACCCGGGATTCTTGCAAACCTGGGACCTTTTATGGACGATGTCATAGGAGGCCTCATAGGAGGGGTGTCCTCCAATATGTATTCAAGAGGGATGGCAGAGTTTGAAAGAAAAGACTGAAAAACAGGCGGTACATAATGAATTCATATTTACTTGCATTTAAGTCAGGTTTTGGTTTTCTGTCCACGATCCCTGTAGGAATTACTATGGAAGGGATCGATGAGCTCATGAAAAAGATTTTTTTTTACCCTGTAGTTGGAGCCGTTCTCGGGCTTCTAATAGGGATAGTTGCATATGCGGGACAGCTGGTATTTCCGGGTCCTGTTCTGGCAGCTCTTATTATGGGGTTCGTATATTACATCACAGGCTTTAACCACCTCGATGGAGTCACGGACATGGGAGACGGATTTATGGCCCATGGATCCCTTGAGAAAAAAGTCAAAGCCCTTAAAGACACAACCCTCGGGACAGGAGGGGTTGCTTTTGGCATACTTGTACTGCTTACCTTTTACGGCTCTATAAGGTCAGTCCAGGAAGAAGGAATTGCTGCATTTGGCTCTAATCTTCCGTTCCTGATGTTCGCATCCATGTTTATAGCGGAAGTCAGCGCCAAGCAGTCCATGTTAACAATTGCAGCTTTTGGAAAACCACTTCCACGGCCGAAGGAACAAACTTATCCTGGCCTCGGGGAGATGACAATAAACGGAGCAACCAGGAAAAATTTTCTTATAGGATTTATTTTCGGTGCGGTTGTATGCTGCCTGCCCTTTGGACTGATAGGGCTTATTCCATACCTGGCAGCATGCATCTCTGCTCTCGTACTCCTTAACAGGAGTTATGCACACTTTGGTGGCTTGAACGGTGACGGAATCGGTACAGCCAACGAGATTGGGAGGATAACTGCCCTGATTGTAATTGCAGTTACCCTTAAACTTTCATTAA
>LSQX01373513.1_pt1 | contig 16304 bp, 23 predicted proteins | sample 654561 | NCBI WGS metagenome assembly LSQX01 (sample SAMN04489861, study PRJNA283612) | anaerobic digester metagenome | isolation source: 4 biogas reactors fed with cattle manure at either 37C or 55C with and... | place: Denmark: Kongens Lyngby | collected 2014 | reverse complement strand
GGTGTCGTCATGAACCCGGTCGACCACCCGCACGGTGGTGGCGAGGGCAAGACCTCGGGTGGTCGCCACCCGGTGTCGCCGTGGGGCCAGAAGGAAGGCCGCACCCGCAACCCGAACCGCTACTCCAACAACATGATCGTGCGTCGTCGCCGGTCCAACAAGAAGCGCTAAGAGGAGGTAAACGATATGCCACGCAGCCTTAAGAAGGGCCCGTTCGTCGATGAGCACCTCCTCAACAAGGTGGATGCTCAGAACGAGGCCGGCACCAAGCAGGTCATCAAGACCTGGTCCCGCCGCTCCACCATTCTCCCGGACTTCATCGGCCACACCTTCGCCGTCCACGACGGTCGTAAGCACGTGCCGGTGTTCGTGGACGACTCCATGGTCGGTCACAAGCTGGGCGAGTTCGCACCCACCAAGACCTTCAAGGGTCACGTCAAGGACGACAAGAAGGGACGTCGATAGCGATGAGTGACACCATCACCTCCGCACGCGCGACGGCCAAGTACGTCCGCACCTCCTCGATGAAGGCTGGCCGCATCCTGGACCTGGTCCGCGGCAAGTCCGTCTCCGAGGCACTCGCGATCCTGAAGTACGCTCCGCAGGACGCTGCCAAGGCCATCGCCAAGGTGGTCGCCTCCGCAGCCGCCAACGCCGAGAACAACTTCGGCCTGGACCCGCGCACCCTGGTCATCTCCGAGGCCTACGCCAACGAGGGTCCGACCATGCGTCGTTTCCAGCCGCGTGCTCAGGGCCGTGCTTTCCAGATCCGCAAGCGCACCAGCCACATCACTGTTGTGGTTGAGAGCCAGAAGGAAGGGGCCAAGTAGTGGGCCAGAAGATTCATCCTCACGGCCTCCGGCTGGGCATCACTTCCGACTGGAAGTCCCACTGGTTCGCCGAGCAGAACTACGCTGATTACGTCGCCGAGGACATCAAGATCCGTGAGTTCCTGTCCACCGGACTGGAGCGCGCCGGCATCGCCGATGTCGTCATCGAGCGCACCCGTGACCGCGTCCGCGTCGACATCCACACCGCCCGCCCGGGCATCGTGATCGGTCGCCGCGGTGCTGAGGCCGACCGCATCCGCCGCGAGCTCGAGAAGCTCACCGGCAAGATGGTCGCCCTCAACATCCTCGAGGTCAAGAACATCGACGCGAACGCGACCCTGGTCGCGCAGTCCGTCGCCGAGCAGCTGGTCAACCGTGTCGCGTTCCGTCGCGCCATGCGTAAGGCCATCCAGTCCGCCATGCGCCAGCCGCAGGTCAAGGGCATCAAGGTTGTCTGTGCGGGTCGTCTCGGCGGTGCCGAGATGGGTCGTATCGAGCGCTACCACGAGGGTCGCGTTCCGCTGCACACCCTGCGTGCCGAGATCGACTACGGCACCGCAGAGGCCCACACCACCTTCGGCCGTATCGGCGTCAAGGTGTGGATCTACAAGGGTGACGTCGTCGGCGGCCGTCGCGAGTCCGAGATCAACGCACCGGCCGAGCGCCGGGGCCGCGGTGACCGCAACGCACGCCCGCGTCGTGGCGGCCAGCGTCGTCAGCGCGCCGAGCAGAAGCAGGAGGGTTAAGAATGCTTATCCCCAAGCGCGTGAAGTTCCGTCGCCAGCACCGTCCGCACCGTTCGGGCATCTCCAAGGGCGGCAACAAGATCAGCTTCGGTGACTACGGCATCCAGGCTCTCGAGCCGGCCTATGTCACCAACCGCCAGATCGAGTCGGCCCGTATCGCCATCAACCGCCACGTCAAGCGTGGTGGCAAGGTCTGGATCAACATCTTCCCGGACCGCCCGCTGACCCAGAAGGCACTCGGTGTGCGTATGGGTTCCGGTAAGGGCCCGGTCGAGAAGTGGGTCGCCAACGTCAAGCCGGGTCGCATCCTCTTCGAGATGTCCTACCCGGATGAGGCAACCGCCCTCGAGGCTCTGCGCCGCGCCGGCCAGAAGCTGCCCTGCAAGGTCCGCATCATCAAGAAGGAGGACCAGTACTAATGGCAACCGGTACCCCTGCTTTCGAGTTCCGCGAGCTTGATGCCGCGGAGCTGGAGAACCGCCTGAACGAGGCCAAGGAAGAGCTGTTCAACCTGCGCTTCCAGCTGGCCACCGGTCAGCTGACCAACAACCGCCGCCTTCGCACGGTCAAGCGCGACATCGCCCGCATCTACACTGTCATCCGCGAGCGTGAGCTGGGCCTGTCCGTCGTTCCGGGAGCTGAGGCTTAATCATGAGTGAGGCAAACGTGAACGAGAACAAGAAGGAGAAGGGCGCTCGCAAGATCCGCACCGGCTACGTGGTTTCTGACAAGATGCAGAAGACCATCGTCGTCGAGCTGGAGGACCGCAAGCAGCACGCCCTCTACGGCAAGATCCTGCGCACCAACTCCAAGGTGAAGGCGCACGACGAGGACGAGATCGCCGGCGTCGGCGACCGCGTCCGCATCCAGGAGACCCGTCCGCTGTCCAAGGACAAGCACTTCCGTCTCATCGAGATCGTCGAGAAGGCCAAGTAAGCGTTCTGCGCTTATCGACGCCCCTGGCGTGAAGCCCCCACAACCGGCAACGGTTGTGGGGGCTTCCCCTTTTTCAGGGAGTTGTCCGGGGAAGTTCAGGGGATACCCTGAGGCGATTGCAGTCATGGGTCACTACCATCAGTTGAGTGAATGTTTCTGCGCTCGTCTCCCGTCTCTCATCCCCCGGGTCCTCATCTCCCTGGCGGTGGTGGCGGCCCTGGCGGTCGTCGCCGGCCTGTGGTTCGCGGACAGCGGGACAGGCCGCCCCATGGAGCCGAACGAGTACACGGTGCTGCAGAAGAAGGAGCTGGTGTCCACGGTCTCGGTGTCCGGCAAGGTGGAGCCGCGGCACAGCGTCCAACTGACCACCCACCTCACGGGCCCGGTGGAGCGGGTGCACATCGGGCTGGGGGTCCGGGTGCAGGAGGGGCAGGTGCTGGCGGAGATCGACGTGTCAGGTGTCCAGCGGGAGATCGACACCCAGCAGGCGCAGCAGCAGTACCAGCAGCTGCAGGACTCCGTCGACCGGGGGCTGCATCCGCAGATCACGGCGGCGGAGGCGGCGTTGCGCACCGCGGACGCCCAGTTGGCGGAGGCGGAGCGGGCGTTCGTCGACAAGCAGGCGAACCGCACCACCGGGGAGGACGGGGAGATCCACGGCCAGGCCACGGCGGTGGACAACGCCCGTAACCAGCTCATCGCGGCGGCCATCGACGCCGCGCGGTCGGGCGTGACCACGGTGGAGGCGGTGCAGCAGGAGAACCCGCAGCTGGCGGCCCCGGTGCTGGGCAACCTGGACGCGGCCAACCGCCTGGAGGGTGCGTCCCGCAACCTGTAGGAGGCGCAGGAGAGCTACGACATCACCCTGCGTCGCATCGACCAGGATCTCGCCGGGCAGCAGAACACCGTGGCGCAGGCCTTCGAGGCGAAGAAGGAGGCGGCGGTCGCTCTCGAGGTGGCCCGGCTGGCCGTGAACCAGCAGCTGACCACCAACGCCGAGGCGGTGGACCATGCGTGGCGGTCGATGCAGGCCGCCCAGTCCGCCACGGGGCAGTCGGTGAGCCGCCTGCAGGTGGATGTGGCGGCACGCGAGGCCCGGGCCCCGTTGTCCGGCATCGTCGTCGCCGTCGGCGCCGAGGAGGGCAAGGCCGCGGCCGGTCCGCTCGTCACCGTCGCGGACCCGGAGCGTCTGGTGCTCCGGGCGACGGTCAATAAGGTGGACTCGGGCAAGGTCTCCGTCGGCGACGAGGTCACCTTCACCACCCCGACCACCGGTGGCCGCGAGTACCGCGGGCGGGTGCTCACCGTCTCCACCGTGGCGGAACCGCCCGCGGACCCGACCGCCAGGGACACCAAGCCGGCGTTCCCGGTGGAGATCGAGGTCACCGGCGACGTGGAGGGGCTGCGCATCGGCGGCACCGCGAAGGCCCGGATCACCACCGACAAGGTGGAGGGCGCGCTGGCCGTGCCCCGCGACGCCCTCACCGAGGACGACAAGGGGCAGCCGGCGGTGCTGGTCCTGCGTCCGCGGGACAAGGAGCACGTCGTCGAGCTCGTCCCCGTCACCCCCGGGGTGACCACCGACTTCGAGGTGACCGTCACCGGTCTCCAGGCCGGCGACCTGGTGCTCAACCAGGCGGCCACCCACCGCAACGCCGTGGGCGAGGTCGTCCACGTGGAGGAGAAGCAGTGACGACGGACAACCTCATCGAGATGAGGGGCATCGTCAAGCGTTTCAACGAGGGCACACCCGCCGAGATCACCATCCTCCACGGCTGCGACGTCACCGTCGCACCAGGTGAGTTCGTGTCCGTGGTGGGTGCCTCCGGCTCCGGCAAGTCCACCCTCATGAACATCATCGGACTGCTCGACCGCCCCACCGAGGGGACCTACCTGCTGGGTGGGGTCGACGTCCTCGACGCCGACGACGACCAGCTGGCCCGCTACCGCAGCGCGAAGATCGGTTTCGTGTTCCAGAACTTCAACCTCATCGGGCGTATCGACGCCCAACGCAACGTCGAGATGCCCATGATGTACGCGGGTGTCCCGCCCCGGCAGCGGCAGGAACGGGCCCGGGAACTGCTCGACCTCGTCGGCATGGGGGACCGTGTCTCCCACCTGCCCAATGAACTGTCCGGTGGTCAGAAGCAGCGCGTGGCCATCGCCCGCGCCCTGGCCAACTCCCCGGAGCTGCTCCTGGCGGATGAACCCACCGGTGCCCTCGACTCCACGACCGGACGGATGGTGATGGACCTCTTCCACCAGCTGCACCGGGACCACGGGATGACGATCATGTTCATCACCCACAACCCGGAACTGGCCGAGGAGACCGGCCGGATCCTCACGATGCGCGACGGGGTGATGGTGTGAGCCTGTGGGAGTCGGTCACGCTCGCCCTGTCGAGCCTGCGGACCAACCGGATGCGGTCGATGCTCACCCTGCTGGGCGTGATCATCGGCATCGCCTCCGTCATCGCCATCCTCACCCTGGGCAAGTCGCTGCAGACGCAGACGATGAAGTCCCTCGAGCAGTTCGGCGTCACCAACCTCACCCTGCAGGTGCAGGCCCGTTCACAGCAGAAGGAGGCCGAGGCCGACCCCTACTACGGTGGCCCGGTGGACCCGTCCGCGCGGATCACCCCCGACATGGTCGATGACCTGCGGGACCGCTTCCAGGGAAGAATCTCCGGGGTGTCCATCGGCGACACCTCCAGCTACCGGGCAACGGCCACCCGCTCCCTGCAGACGTCGGCGGTCTCCCTGAAGCCCGTCAACGCCGACCACCTGTCCATGCAGCAGATCACCCTCACCGCCGGCCGGCTGCTGGCACCCGAGGACACCGACGCCGACCGGCCCGTGACGGTCATCCCCTCCGAGCTGGTCACCGCCTTCTTCCAGGGCGACCCGCAGCGGGCCCTCGGGCAGGAGATCGACATGGAGGTCGACGGGCACTATGTCTCCTTCATGGTGGTGGGCACCTACGAGAAGCCCCGGAGCACAGGTGCCCTCGCCATGGGGCCGGAGGAGGTGGAGGCCTTCGTGCCCTACACCGCGGCGATGCGTTTCGACGCCCGCGCCACCGAGAGCGTGGAGCAGGTGAGCATCCGGGCCGCGGCCGGTGTGGAGCCGGATTCCCTCAAGCAGGACGTGCAGACCTGGGCGGACCGCCACTACGCGGACAACCCCGACTTCCAGGCCAAGGTACTGGACATGAAGAAGGAGCTGGAGCAGCTCAACCAGACCATGGCGACCATGAGCATCGCGATCTCCGCGATCGGCGGGATCTCCCTGCTCGTCGGCGGCATCGGTGTCATGAACATCATGCTCATCACCGTGACCGAGCGCACCCGGGAGATCGGCGTGCGCAAGGCCCTGGGGGCCACCCGTCGGGCGATCCGCACCCAGTTCGTCGTCGAGGCGATGATCGTCTGCCTCATCGGTGGTGCCTTCGGCGTGCTGCTCGGCGGTGGGCTGGGCATGCTCGGGGCGAAGCTGCTGGGCACGTTCGTGCTCCCGCCCCCGCTGGCCATCATGGTCTCCCTCGGGTTCGCCCTGGCCATCGGCCTGTTCTTCGGGTGGTACCCGGCGAACAAGGCGGCCAAGCTCGACCCGATCGAGGCGCTGCGCTACGAGTGACCGGACCGCTTCCGCTCACGCAGCTCCAGCACACCGGCCACCAGGATGACCACGATGCTCAGCTGCCCCAGAAGGAAGAACGGGACGGCACCGATGATCGCCAGGTAGCCGCCCACGAGGGCCAGGATCCGGGACACGCCGGCATCCTGCGCCGGGGTGAGATGGGCACGACCCACCAGCCAGCCGCCCAGGATGATCTGCACCAGCATGAGCGGGAGAGTGGAGAAGTCGAAGGTGTCGGTCATCAGGATGCCGTACAGGACCACCTCCACGGCCAGCAGCGCCAGGCCGAACCACAGGGCTCCCGTGGTGGCGACCCGGGGACGTGAGCCGGGGGGAGCCGGAGGAATCAGCGCGCCTGCGGTAGCTGAGCAGGTGGGCGATGATCCCGAGCGCCAGTCCCGGCGGTGCCAGCAGCCCGGTGATGTTGATCACCGGGTCATCGGGCTGGCTGGTGAACCCGACCACCAGCCAGCTGACCCAGCCCACCCCGGCCACCAGTGCACCGACGGTACCGAGGGATCCCAACGGGATGAACCTGCGTCCGGCGAGGGCGCCGGCCAGTGCCAGCACGCAGCCCAGGGTGCCCAGCGCCCCGGCGATGATCCACGGGTTGAAGTCCAGGTCGAGCCGGAACCACAGGGTGAGTGAGGGGTAGGCGACGGCCTGGAGGATGAGTCCGGCGAGGTGGAGGTGGCGTGCGTTCATCGTCCGGCGGCCCGGCGGATGGCGTCGAGGAACTCCAGGTAGCGGGCACGCACCGCGAGGAGCGGTTCAACGACCTTCTCCTGGGAGATGGACGAGACCTCCCGTCGCAGGGCGCGCCGGGTGCGGTGTTTCACGCTCGAGCCGATGGCCAGGCCGAACACCCCGGTGAACATGCCCAGCACGATGCCGAGCAGGAGTCCGCCGACGATGAGCAGCGTCGGGATGGGCCAGCCCTCGATGTCGGGGATGATCTCGTCCATGAAGGGGTAGAGCACCCCGGGCAGGAAGGCGGCGAGCAGGTACCAGCCGATGCCCACCAGCGCGGCGACGAGCGCCAGCCACTGGACCACGGTGAACAGCCCCCAGACCCGCGAGGGCTGGGCGGGCAGCTTCGTGCGTGCCGCGGCGCGGTCGAGGTCCTCGGGCAGCGAGTCGACGATCTGCTCCGTCTGGTCCACCACCGCCGACGCCCAGCGGTCCGGCAGCCCGGCGGACACCGCCTGGGCGTAACCACGCACACCCCGGTTGGCCACAGCCCGGCCGGAGGCGTCGAGCTGCGGGATCGAGGAACGGTGTACGCCGGTCTCATCGGCGTCCTCCCGCAGACCCAGCCGCTTGAGGGGGTCGGCGCGCAGCCGCAGCAGCCAGGAGGTCAGCAGCCAGCCCGTCTTCTGCCCGAGCCGCTTGCGGTACGCCGCGGCGGTCGCGGCGGCGAGGCGGTCCGCGCCGGCGGCCTCCGCGAGATGGTCGTCGAGGCGCCGCTTGTCCATCGCGGTGGGTTCCTTCAACGACTGCTTGCCGACGAACGGGGCCGTCACCGTCCGCAGGTCCGCCTCGATGCGGGCCTGCTGTGCGGAGTGGGCGGAGGCGACCTTCGCGATCGCCTTCCGCAGGTCGTCGATGCCGGAGCCGTCCCGGGCGGAGGTGCGGATGACGCTGACCTTCTTCAGGCCGTCGTCGACGAGCAGCTGCTCCAAGGAGGTGGAGACGCGGCGGGCGTCCTCCGGGGTGAGGCGGTCGGACTTGTTGAGCACCGCGAGGGTGACCGAGCTGTGCGAGGCGTGGGGGCGGATGAAGTGGTCGTGGATGATCGAGTCGGCGTACTTCTCCGGGTCGGTGACCCACACCAGCACGTCGACTTGCCCGGCCAGCCGGGTGGCGATGGCCCGGTGCTCCGGCTCCACCGAGTCGAAGTCCGGCAGGTCCAGCAGGATGACGGGGCCCGCGCCGGGGGCGAAGTCGCCGGAGCGGTTGCGGCGGTCCTCGACCTGGAGCCAGTCGAGCAGCTCCTCGGAACCGGCCGGGTCCCACACCGCGGCCAGCGGGGAGGAGGTGGTGGGACGGCGGGCGGCGGTCTTTCCCAGGTCTTCGCCCACCACCGCGTTGAACAGGGAGGTCTTGCCCGAACCGGTGGCACCGAAGAAACCGACGACGGTGTGCTCGCCGGACAGGGCGCGGCGTTCCGCGGCGGCGTCCGCCACCCGCGCCAGGTCGGCGTGCTCGGCGGGGGAGAGGAGGCCCTCGCCCAGGTCGGCGGCCTCCCGCAGGGCCTCCAGGCGTTCGGTGAGGCTCAGTTTCTTCCGGAACATCAGGCTTCTCCCGTCTGGGTGCGGACGTCGTGTTCGGCGGTGGCGGCGGCGTCGAGAAGCTCCCCGGCGGAGGTGCCGGCGGTGAGCTCGTCGGTGATGTCCCAGTAGCGGGCACGCTCGGAATCGAGGAGCGCGGTCGTGCGCTCGTCGAGGTCCTCGCGGGCGCGGGTGGCCATGCGGCGCACCGCCTCCTCACCGAACACCGTCTCCAGCAGCTTCTGGCCGACCACCGCCGAACCACCGGCGATGGCGATCTCTCCGCCGGTGAGCCCCGCGGTGGAGGCGAACACGATGAGCATGAGCGCCACGGTGACCACGTTGAGGCCGAGTGACATGATGCGGGCCTTCATGCGCTTGTCGCCGGCGGTGGACTGGATCGTCTCGACGAGCCCGGCCTGCCAGTCCCGGACCAGCCGGGCGGCGAGCTCGTCGATGCCCGGGCTGGCGTGGGCCAGGCCCGGGTGGGCGGCGGCGCGCAGCTCCGGAGCGACGGACCCCAGGTGGGACCAGCTGCGGGTGGCGGCGGTCTCGGCGGCGTCGACGATGACAGCGTGGAGGCCGGCCTCGATCTCCGTCTCCACCTCCCGCACCGGGGCGGGACGGCCGGTGAAGAAGCTGCCGATCGCGTCCAGCGCCGCCGAGTACCAGCGCTCGATGGTGCGGAAGGCGTCCGAGGTGCCCACGAAGTCCTGCCAGCGCTGCAGCACCTCCTGCCGCAGCAGGTTGCCGTCGGAGGTGGCGTCGATGACGTGACGACGCGCCGAGGCGTAGGTCTCGTCGAGGGCGTCGCCGAGCAGGCCGGCGAACTCCTCCTGCCGCTGCCGGGTGTCCGCCAGCGCCTCCACCCGCTTGTTCACGCTGCCCAGGGCGCCGAGCACCGTCTTCGCGGCCATGGTGCGGCGGGCCGCGGCGTCCGCGGCGAGGTGGTCGAGGTGGGTGCGCAGGGGATTGACCAGGGCGGCGGGCAGCAGATCCTCCACCTGGCCGGCGTCCGGCACCGTGAACATGGTGGCGTCGCCGAGGCCCGCCTCCGTCATCATGCGGCGCAGATCATCGGGCACGGTGGCCAGCGCGTCCTCGTCCACGCGGTTGAGCACCACGATGACCTCGATGTCCCGCCCGGCGGCGTCGTGCAGGAAGTTCCACACCAGCTGGTCGGCGTAGCGCGAGGGCGTGGTCACGAACACCCACAGGTCGGCCGCGGCCAGCAGCTGGGAGGCGAGGGCGCGGTTACGGTCGTCGATGGAGTCGAAGTCGGGGGCGTCGAGAAGCGCCAGCCCGGGGCTGATCGACTCGGTGCCCACCAGACGCAGCGACGTCGCCGAGGGGTTCGCGCCGGGTTCGCCCTGTTCCCGGGCCAGGCCCGGGAGGACCCGGGTGGAGTGGAACCAGGCGGAGTCGGAGGGGTGGCTCACCAACACCGGTTGCCGGGTGGTGGGGCGGATGACTCCCGAGGTGGACACCTGCCTGCCGACGAGGGCATTGACCAGCGTCGACTTGCCGGATCCGGTGGAGCCACCGACCACCGCCAGTAGCGGGGCGTCGATGTGGGCCAGGCGGGGCAGGATGTAGTCGTCGATCTGGGCGACGACGGCGCGGGCCTCCGCCTCTGCTGTCGGGTTGGTGGAGAACTCCGTGGCGGCCACCGCGTCACGCAGCCTGCCGACGGACTCCAGGGTTGTTTCGGTCACAGTCACATTCTTTCAGAATTCACTCAGGTTGGCCCGCACTCCCGCCACCCGGACCGCGCGGTTCTGTGCTTGACTGGGGCCATGTTCCGCAGCCTGCGCAATACCGTCACCGGCCTCGTCGCCCTCGCCGGACTGGCGGTGACGGCCGCCTGCGGCCTCCTGCCCGATGCCGGCCCCGCGGTGGAGAGGATGCAGCACAACGCCGCTGAACAGGGGCTGGACGGGAAGGTCCGCTTCACGGCCCGGTCCATCGGCGGACTGGGGACCTACCCGCACGCCACGGTCTCGGGGTGGCGGGCCACGCCGGAGGATCTGGAGAGGCTGCTCGAGCTTCTCCGGCAGAGCGAGCAGGTGGCCCGCGACATGAAGGCGGAGCGGCTGGGTGTGAGCGTGAGGATGACGGTGGAGGAGACCCGCCTGGACATGTACGCCGTCCCGGACCCCGCCATGGGGCAGCTGGTCGGGGAGCTGCTGACCACCCCGCACGTCACCATGGTGGACGTCTACGGCCGACCCGGCGGCATGAGACTCGAGGTGACGCTGGAGGACGGCCACGCCGACCTGCTGCCGGCGCTCGCCGGGCGGCTGCGTTCCCTGGACCGGGGGACATGGGCCTTCGCGCGGGTCGACGGCATGAAGCTGAAGGCCCTCGTCGGGGACGCCTGGGAGCATCCCGCGGAGAGCCCGGAGGAGGAGGCGTGGCGGGCGATCCTCGAGGAGCGGTGATTTGGATTCCCACCTGCCTCTATGGTTGAATATCCGGGTTGACCGCGCTGGTCGGCGACGTGTGCTTTTCCGGACGCGACGCCGAGACCCTTCGACCCTGAACAGGGGTTCGTCGATAAGCGCGGAAAACTGCAAGACATAGACCAGGTGCGTTCAGGCCGGAAATCTGACGCACGTCAATCCAGGTCAAGGAGACCCATCGTGATCCAGCAGGAATCGCGTCTCAAGGTCGCCGACAACACCGGTGCACGTGAAATTCTGTGCATCCGCGTGCTCGGCGGTTCCGGTCGACGCTTTGCTGGCATTGGCGACGTCATCGTCGCCACTGTCAAGGAGGCCGCCCCGGGCGGCAACGTGAAGGCCGGCGAGATCGTCAAGGCCGTCATCGTCCGCGCCAAGAAGGAGACCCGTCGCACCGACGGCTCCTACATCCGCTTTGATGAGAACGCTGCCGTCATCATCAAGCCCGACAACGAGCCCCGTGGTACCCGTATCTTCGGCCCTGTCGCCCGCGAGCTGCGCGACAAGAAGTTCATGAAGATCGTGTCCCTGGCTCCGGAGGTGATCTAGTTGAAGATTCACAAGGGCGATATGGTCCTCGTCATCTCTGGCCCCGACAAGGGTGCCAAGGGCAAGGTCATCCAGGCGTTCCCGAAGACCGAGAAGGTTCTCGTCGAGGGCGTCAACCGCATCAAGAAGCACGTCGCCGACTCCTCCCAGGAGCGTGGCGCACAGTCCGGCGGCATCGTCACCCAGGAGGCCCCGATCCACGTCTCCAACGTGATGGTCCTGGACTCCGACGGCAACCCGACCCGCGTCGGCTACCGCTTCGACGAGAACGGCAAGAAGGTCCGTGTCTCGCGTCGTAACGGGAAGGACATCTAGGCATGAGCGAGAACTACACCCCCCGTCTGAAGACCCGTTACCGTGAGGAGATCCGCACCAAGCTCGGTGAGGAGTTCTCCTACGACAACGTCATGCAGATCCCGGGCGTCGAGAAGGTCGTCGTCAACATGGGCGTCGGCGAGGCTGCCCGTGACTCCAAGCTGATCAACGGCGCACTCGAGGACCTGACCCTCATCACCGGTCAGAAGCCGCAGCTGCGTCGCGCCAAGCAGTCCATCGCGAACTTCAAGCTCCGCGAGGGCATGCCGATCGGTGCCCGCGTCACCCTGCGTGGCGACCGTATGTGGGAGTTCCTCGACCGTCTGCTGACCGTCGCCCTCCCGCGTATCCGTGACTTCCGCGGTCTCTCCGACCAGCAGTTCGACGGCCACGGCAACTACACCTTCGGCCTCACCGAGCAGACCATGTTCTACGAGATCGACGTCGACAAGGTCGACCGCCCGCGTGGTATGGACATCACCGTCGTCACCACCGCGACCAACAACGACGAGGGTCGTGCTCTGCTCCGCGAGCTCGGCTTCCCGTTCAAGAAGTAACCACTTCTTCCCGACGCCCCCTTCCCCTCGTGGGAAGGGGGCGTTCGTCGTTGCCGGGGGAGGGGCTGGTTCAATGGCGGGTATGCAGCCGATACACTCCAGCGCGACTGCCGCGATCACCGCGAAGGTCGCGCTTTTCGACGCCGACCTGCCCCGCTTCGCCGTCCGCTCCATCCTGGCGGGCGTCTACCTCACCCTCGGTACCGCCTTCGCGGTGGTGGCCGGCAACGCGGTCGAGGTCCTGGCCCCCGGGCTGGGAGGTGTCGTCTTCGCCCTGCTCTTCGGCCTGGGACTGTTCTCCATCGTGGTGCTGGACTCCGAGCTGGTGACGGGCAACATGATGTCCATGTCCTACGGGGTGGTCGCCCGCCTGGTGTCGGTGCCGAAGGCCCTGTGGCTGCTGGTGGTGTGCACCGTGTTCAACCTGGTCGGCGCCCTGCTGGTGGGGCTGGCGCTGGGGCAGGCGGCGAAGTTCTCGGGCCTGACACCGGACCATCTGCTGGGTGTCCTCACCGCGGGCAAGCTGGCCAAGGGGCCGCCGCTGGTGGAGGCGATCCTGGCGAACTTCGTGGTGAACATGGGCGTCCTCGCGGCCCTGCGGACCCCGGACATCACCGCCAAGTTCTTCAGCATCGTGCCGCTCATCGCCATCTTCGTCGGGCTGGGGCTGGAGCACGTCGTGGCCAATTTCTCCCTGTTCAGCCTGGCGTTGTTCTCGGTGCCGTCCGTGCTGTCCGCCCCGGCGGTGGCCCTCAACTGGTCCGTCGTGTGGCTGGGCAACCTCATCGGCGGGGGACTGCTCATCGGCGGGGTCTACGCCTGGCTGGCGGGTGGGGAGGCGGCCCGAGTCAGCGGCAACCCAAGTCCGGGGACAGCCCCGGCTCGAGATCCGCGGTGAGGTCCTCCAGGAGGGCGTCGAGGATCTCCGGCGCCAGGGCGCTGTGAGCGCCGAAGCGGGCGTTGACCGAGAGGACCACGGGGCGTCCGTCGGCCAGGCAGCGGAGACTGACGTCGACGGGGCCCCGCAGCCCGAGCGCCCGGGCCGCCCCCAGGGCGATCCGGCCGACCTCCGGGTGCTCGTCCGCGGGGAGGCGCTGGACCTCCTGCGCACCGGCGTCCCCTCCCCGGAGCTTCTCGACGACGACCACTGTCGGCGGTTTGTCCCCCGGGGGAAGGTAGACCATCGGGGCGAACTCCTGCCCCGGTGCGAACTCCTGGAGAAGGACGTTCTCGCCGACGTCCGCCCACTCGGACTCCGCCATCAGGCCCGGGTGGATCTCCCGTACCCTGCGGGGACCGCGGCACTCCCGGGGCTGGATGACGGCGTGGTCACCGACCGCCTCCACCATGGTGGCCGGATCCTGGTGGAACTCCGGACGGGTGAAACGGGGGATGGGGACCCAGCTCTCCTCCAGGAGCAGCATGGTGCGGTACCTGTCGCAGGAGACCTCCACGTCAGCGGGCTCCGGGACCACGACCCGGGCCGGGTAGAAGCGACACTCCCGGGCGGCCCGGGCCAGGACCGGGAGCTCCTCCTGGACGGTGGGGATGATCACGTCGACGTCGTGGCGCCGGACGAGGTCGCTGAGGCGGTCGATCATGTCCGCTTCACTGGCCGCCGGCACCTGTTCGGCGGCGTGGAGGGCGGGATGGTCGACGGGTTCCGTGTCGACCCCGATGATGCGGTGGTTGCTGTGGCGTGTCTCCGCGAACTGGGCGAGGAGGGCTTCACCGGCCGGGCCGTGGACGCCGGTGATGAGGATGTTCATGGGACTACCTCCTTCGCTGTGTCGGTCGGGGGTCCGCCAGCGGTCGTGCAGAGGGAGCCTGGGCCGCCGAGGGCCGGGGCCGCGTGGTTGTCCGGGATGCTGGTCGGTGCAACGTAATTACAATTTTAGGACCATTAACTGAACCCGTCAATCAATTGCGTAGAGGTAATATCACTCTGACCTGCAGTTTTGTCGGGGATAGCTTTATGCCGCGGGAATTGCGGGAAGCGGTGGGGGTGCGCCGGGGTGTGCTGTGACGCCCGGACGAGGTGAGAATCCGGAGGGATTTTGGTATCCGGGGCGCGGACCTGTAGTCTTGACCGCTGGACTTGTGTTCCCGTGAGGGAACGCCGGCCAATCCAAGAACTGAACATCCCAACTTTGTTGCAGGCCCCCCGCCAATCTGTGGCGACCGGGTGAAAAGCGGCAGCGAGCGCCCCAGACTACTGAGTCTGCGGGAGCGTCAAGTGGCCCGACGGAACACCCTGTTAACGCCCCTCGGTGGGAGCGGAACCGTGACGAGAAAGGTATACGGTCACAACACATGACCATGACTGACCCCATTGCCGACATGCTGTCGCGCGTGCGCAACGCAAACCATGCGCACCACGACACCGTGTCGATGCCGTCCTCGAAGATCAAGGTGAACATCGCCGAGATCCTCAAGCAGGAGGGCTACATCGCCAACTACACCGTCGAGGACGCCAAGGTCGGCAAGACCCTGTCCCTCGAGCTGAAGTACGGCCCGTCCCGCGAGCGTTCCATCGCTGGTGTCCGCCGCGTCTCCAAGCCGGGTCTGCGCGTGTACGCCAAGTCCACCAACCTGCCGCAGGTCCTCGGTGGCCTGGGCGTGGCGATCATCTCCACGTCCCAGGGCCTCCTGACCGACCGCCAGGCTACCGAGAAGGGTGTGGGCGGAGAAGTTCTCGCCTACGTCTGGTAACAGGGAGGATTTGAACAATGTCGCGTATCGGTAAGAACCCGATCACCATCCCGTCCGGCGTCACCACCTCGGTGAACGGCCAGCTCGTCGAGGTCAAGGGCCCGAAGGGCACCCTGTCCTTCGAGGTCCCGGCCCCGATCACCGTCGCCGTCGAGGACAACGAGATCGTTGTCTCCCGTCCGGACGATCACCGCCAGAACCGCGCACTCCACGGTCTGTCCCGCTCCCTCGTCAACAACCTGGTTGTCGGCGTGACCGAGGGCTACACCATCAAGATGGAGATCTTCGGCGTCGGTTACCGTGTCCAGGCCAAGGGCAAGAACCTCGAGTTCTCCCTGGGCTACTCCCACCCGATCCTGATCGAGGCTCCGGAGGGCGTCACCTTCGCGGTCGACGGCACCACCAAGTTCTCCATCACGGGTATTGACAAGCAGCAGGTCGGACAGATCGCAGCCAACATCCGTCGTCTGCGGAAGGACGACCCCTACAAGGGCAAGGGCATCCGCTACGAGGGTGAGCAGGTCCGTCGCAAGGTCGGAAAGACGGGTAAGTAAGCAATGAGCACTGAGAACACCAAGCGCACTCCGGTCGGCAAGGACATCTCCACCCGCCGTCGCGAGGCTCGCGCACGTCGTCACTTCCGTATCCGCAAGACCCTGCGTGGCACCCCCGAGGCGCCGCGTCTGGTCGTGCACCGCAGCTCCCGCCACCTGCACGTCCAGGTCATCGACGACCTGGCCGGCCACACCCTGGTCGCCGCCTCCTCCATGGAGCCGGAGATCCGCTCCTTCGAGGGCGACAAGAAGGCCAAGGGCGCAGAGGTCGGCAAGCTCATCGCTGAGCGTGCCAAGGCCGCAGGCATCGAGCAGGTCGTCTTCGACCGTGCGGGCTACAAGTACCACGGCCGCATCGCCGCTCTGGCTGATGCCGCTCGTGAAGGTGGTCTGAAGTTCTAATGACCATCGCCATCAAGAACATCAACGGAAGGAATGCGTAATGCCGGGACGTGAACGGCGTGACGGCGGACGCTCCGCCGACAACACCAACGAGCGCAACGAGCGCCAGGGCCGCGGCGGCAACCGTCGCGACCGCGACGATCGTCGCAACCAGCAGCAGGACGAGCGCGACAAGTACATCGAGCGCGTCGTCACCATCAACCGTGTCTCCAAGGTCGTCAAGGGTGGTCGTCGCTTCAGCTTCACCGCTCTCGTGATCGTCGGCGACGGCCAGGGCATGGTCGGCGTCGGCTACGGCAAGGCCAAGGAAGTTCCCGCCGCCATCCAGAAGGG
>LSQX01282937.1_pt2 | contig 16304 bp, 17 predicted proteins | sample 654561 | NCBI WGS metagenome assembly LSQX01 (sample SAMN04489861, study PRJNA283612) | anaerobic digester metagenome | isolation source: 4 biogas reactors fed with cattle manure at either 37C or 55C with and... | place: Denmark: Kongens Lyngby | collected 2014 | reverse complement strand
AAATAATTATGATTCCACTTTTGACAGAGAGGCAGCGGTTAATTATATAATTTCTGGACAATCCCTTGAAGGAGGTTTTGATGAATCAGGATGGGGTGTGGATGTTGACTCCACAGCCCATGCTTTGATTAGTCTTGCGCCCTACCAGGATAAATATCCTCAAATAGCACCAGTTGTTGAGCAAGCTTTAAACTACCTGAAAACCCAGCAGTTTGTGGAAGGAGGATTTGGCGGCTGGGGGGCTGTTAATCCAGATACAACTGCAGCAGTAATTGAAGCTTTGATATCCCTGGGAGTAGATCCCATTTCACCGGAATGGGTGCCGGGAGATAAAACTATGGTTGATGTTTTGTTGGGATTCCAGTCTGAACAAGGCTGGTTCGTTTATAGTACGGTAGCCAGCGAGTGGAACGATCCTACTCAGCCTAACCCAATATCGACCCGCAATGCTCTGCTGGCTCTGGGAGATTTGGCAGCTGGTTTTTCCAAATACCAATCGTTAATGCCTTTGTTGGAAAACAATCACGATGATGATAATCCGGGTGGGAGCAATCCGGGAGATAATTCTTCAAGTAGCGGCAGGGTTTTCGTTACTATTACCGGAGACCCTAAAACCGGTATTATTTTACCCAGACAAAATTGGACCTGGACAACGGGAAATCCTACAGTAATGGATGCTTTGCTAGGAGTTTTACAGAAAAAAGATATTGACTACAATATTTCTTCCAATGGGTATGTGGTCAGCCTGGGTGGTTTATCAGAAAAGCAGCCCGGGTACCCGCTTAGTGGCTGGTTATACAAAGTGAATGGTATATTTTGCCCTGTAGGTGCTTCGTATCTTAAATTGCATGATGGAGATGAGATTTGCTGGCTGTATACCCTTGATGGAGGACTGGACGTAGGTAACCCCTTTTCTGAGGTTTTAAATGGGCAAGTTAATGCGGAGCAAGCTGTTTTACTGACATGGGCAAAAGAGGTCATTGGGGTCTTGGAAGAAAAACTTGCTGCCGTAACTGATAAAATGATGGTATATAACAATTCTACCCCAATAAGCGAACGGGCATTTACACATCTGAGTAAAGAATTAGACCAATACATAGTGAACTTGAAAACAGAGGTAAATGAAGATAATCTGTTGCTGGTTGATTCCAATAAAGAAACGATAATGCATTTTTCTCCGGATAGTATTGAGTTTCCGATACAAGTAAAAATTAACGAAAAAGTTCCGACTGATTTACAAAAGTCAGGCCAGTTAATTTCCCAGGTATTTGTCATCGATTTTGCGGGTGAGCAGTTGAAAAAACCGGCTGTTTTGGCTATAAAGACAGCAATACCGCCGGCAGTGGATCCTGAATCTGTTTATCCTGTACGGTTTATTTCAGAGAGCCAGAAATGGGAACCTCTCCTTGGAGTCGTCGATGCAGGAGAAGGCTGGGTAGCTTTCCTGGTAGATTCAGCCGGGTATTATGGCGTTGGCTTTAAGAAACCGGCAGTTAACATAATACAAGGAATTGCACCGGCAGAATGTAAAGCATTACTGGTGGAAAAGGGTATAATCCGGGGGTCAGAAAAAGGTTTCGAGTGGGAAAGGAAGATCAGCAGGGCTGAGATGGCACAGATGCTTTATTGCCTGTCTGGTTCTCCTGTGGTTACAACCCATCAGGGGTTCATAGATGTTAGAGAACAGCAGTGGTTCAACTCCGCAGTTAATTTCATGGCCGAGCAGAGGATAATGGTTGGTTATCCTTCCGGCCATTTCTACCCGGAGGGGTTAGTAAATCGTTATCAAGCAGCTGCTATTATGTATTCCTGGCTCCAGAGAAATAATGTTCAACTGGAAATAGGCAAGACGCATAATATCATCGAGATATTACCGGATTGGGCTGCAAAATCGGCCCAATATATGCTGGATGCGGGATGTATGGCTCCAATATCAGGAAGTTTTGCCGGAGAGCAGTTGTTAAGTCGCGAAGATGCGGCAGTTTTAATCTGTCATGCTTTGATAGCCACAGAACAAATTCAGCCCTAAAACAGAAGGGAAGATAATGATGAAAAGATGGATAGCGGCATTTGTTCTGACACTAATACTGTTTGTTATGTCGGGATGTGGCAACGGGCAGACTGGTAATCAAATGCCTGCAGCACCGACACCCTCATCAATAACTCATGATATAAACGGTTCGGCTCCTGGTATATCAGGCGAAGCGACAAAAAAAGCCAATGTAGCCCAACAGGTAGCCGAAAAACCTGCATTGGGTGGAGAAAGCAATACCGGGACAGTATATCCTGACAGTGAAGAAGTGTCCGGGGCAATAGCAAGCATAGTGAATGAAGAGGCTGATTCAGCAGTAAGTATAACGGATAAGGAAAGTGCAGAAGCTGAGGCAGGCGACACCTTCCGGTTATGTTTAACCCGCGACTGGGGTACAGAAGTTTTGGACAGCCGTAATGTAATAATAAAACCTGATTACAACTTGCTGAATTATATGAAAAAAGAATGGCAGCTTGATACTGGTTATGGCAGTGGATTTATTACTGGAATTAATGGTTTGCAGTCAGCCAAAGATGAAGGAAACCGTTATGATTGGTTTTTTTATGTTAATTCTGAACTATCCCTGGTAGGTGCCGGTCAGGTGAAGCCCAGAAGCGGTGATGTGATTTACTGGGATTATCATATGTGGTCAAACAGTTCAGGGATCATAGGGGATGACGGGAGTTTCCCTCCCAAAGAGAAAGACTTTTGATGAACAAATTCTGAAGAAACAGGCCGGGTTAAACCCGGCCGTTTTTGATGACCGAATATCAGATTGATTTCCTGGCTTTGTCTGTTAAAAAATAGTCAGGTTTTGAGGATATATATAGATATGCCTGGTATTCACTTTCCGGTTAAAGGTGAATATTTCTTTCAAAAGATCGAAAGTGCTTTCATAATCTTCCTCGCTTGCATCATCTGGCAGAGATACGTGGAAAACTGAGACGGGTACTTCCATCCAGTTTAAAAGTTTTAATTCCTGCAATCCTTCATCGAGAAATTCCAGATCACTCAGGGGAACCGAGAAAGGAGCCCGTGATTTGCTTTTAATATGTGTTTCCAGCATATTAATAAATGATTTTAACTGTGCTTCTTTTTCTTCGCTGATCACATATTGAAACAATATATCATACAGGTTCTGAGTCAGTATGATCGAAGTAACATTGGGCAGCAGCAGATGTTTCTCCTGACCTATGAATTCAAGGCTGAATGGTTTGTTTTGCATATATGTCTCACTCCGTTTTCAATCATGCTAGTTTGATTTTAACTGTTCATCATTCTTTAAACAACTGTTATTCAATTTTTCCCTTTTTGCTGTTTCGAATCAAATCATAATTGTATATGGCTATGCCGGCCATTATGATAAAACTTCCGATCAAAAAAGGAATTGTAATGGTTTCATGCAGAAACAGATATGCCCATAAAATGGCCAGGGGAGGTTTGGCAAAAAAAATCAATGATCCAGTCCCTGCCGGCAGGAATTTAAGTCCGAAAAGAAATAAAAAATAGGCAGCAATGGTGAGCATTAACGTGATATAAAGCATTTGCGGCAGCACGGATACATCAAAACTGAACAAAGGAATTTTTAAGACCAGCAAAACAGGCATCAAGAAAAGGGCACCGATAATAAAAGAATAACAATTTACGATCAATCCGCCCAGTTTATCAGAAGTAGTCTTGGCCAGCACAATATATAATCCGTAACTGCATGCCGATAATAAAGCGGTAATGATGCCCCACAGATCAGCAGACTGCATAAAGATTTCTGTATAAAAAATAACTACCATTCCTGCAGTTCCCAGGAAAAGTCCCACAACTTTTATGGGGGTCAAATTTTTGCGATAAATAAGATAATCAAAAATATTGGCAAAGATAGGATTGGTGCAGAATAATACTGCCACTAAACTGGCGTTTGCATATTTGAGACTTACATGAAGCAAAGAAACACTGATAGTTACGTTAACTATCCCGAGAACAGCCAGGTTTATAAAATCTTGGCGGGATAAGTGTATTTGTTTTTTCGATGCAGAGGAAAGGGTAAAGGGGAGGATAAGTAATCCCGCTGCCAGGAAACGTAAAAAATTGATTTGTAGAGGATCGATGTCATAAGTTATGGTTTTGCTGACGAATTCAAGAGTACTGAATAGCAAAACAGTTAATGCCAGGGAAAAGTATCCTAATTTGCGATTTTCGGACAGCATAAAATGTACTCCTAATATTACCAGTTTTCTAATCAAACTGGGATTATAAAGTAGTATATGCAAGGATAATGAACAATCCGTACAGTATTTTCCATTATTAATGGCTTACACTATTTTAGGCTCTATTCTGAACTATAGCACTTTTAGACTTCAAAGCAAATAAAGTTTATAATTATATGGTAATAAAATATAATTTGTGGTACACATTCTCATATGCTTAATTCCGGAATACTCATCCGGAAACGGGGGAACCACACTTGGGGTGAATCCGGTATTTCCCGGTAGGGCGCCCTGGCCCAAACCCGACAGCTAACCTCGTAAGCAATTCCCTAGGGGAGAATGGGGATTACAGCTTTCTTCTTAAAACTTATTCTTTGTCCAAAGCCAAAATGTATCCTCAATTTTCTTTATATGTAAAATCGTTGTGTATCAGCCCAGAGTGGTAACTTAAGGGGCTTTTATTACTATGGTTACATTTCTTTATTGTGTCATTGACCTTTCGAAAGGGGGACTGAAATGGCTAAATTAATCATTAATAATCTGACTAAAATTTATGGGAACAGCCCCGAGAAAGCTCTCGAATTTATGGATAAGGGGTGTACCAACAGCGAGATACGACAGGAGACTAAACAGGTTGTTGGTGTAAGAAACGTAAGCTTTTCTGTTAAAGAAGGAGAAAGTTTTGTCATAATGGGACTTTCCGGCAGCGGCAAGTCTACTTTAATTAGATGTATCAACCTTTTAATCAAACCTACCCGGGGAGAGATCCTCATCGACAATGAGGACGTTACCAGGATCTCCAGTGATAGATTGATGCATCTGCGCCGAAAGAAGATGAGTATGATCTTTCAGAAGTTTGCTTTGCTGCCAAACCGGAGGATTCTTGACAATGTGGCCTATGGACTGGAAGTTCAGAATCTGTCCAGGATCCAGCGCTATGAAAAAGCCCGGGAAGCTATTTCCCTAGTAGGGTTACAGGAGTGGGAGGATGCCTATCCTCATAATCTTAGCGGTGGTATGCAGCAAAGGGTGGGGATCGCCAGGGCTCTTGCCAATGATCCGGATATCCTGCTGATGGATGAACCTTTCAGTGCACTGGACCCTTTGATCAGACAGGATATGCAGGACGATTTGCTGGCCTTGCAGGAAAAGCTTCATAAAACTATCATTTTTATTACTCATGATTTGGATGAAGCGCTTAAGATCGGTGATAATATTGCGCTGATGAAGGATGGCGTTATCGTACAGAGCGGAGCACCCGAAGATATACTATTATCCCCGGCCTCTGACTACGTAGCTCGTTTTGTAGAAAATATCAATTGGACCAAAGCTCTTACCGCTTCTTCAGTAATGGTCAAACCCAGGGTGGTTATATATCCCAAGGACGGGCCTATGACGGCTTTGCGGATCATGGAAAAACATGGCATATCGAGCCTGTTTGTGGTTAACAGGTCAGCACACCTTCTCGGTTATGTAACTGCAGATGGCGCTTATAACGCAGTTGAAAATGGAATCAAACAATTAGATGGGATCATTCAAAAAGATATGCCTGTTTCAGCACCGGATACCGTTTTGTCTGATTTGCTGGAAGTAATGGCAAATACCAAGATCCCCCTTGCAGTTGTAAATGAGGACAATGAATTAAAAGGGGTCCTGGTAAGAGGTTCAGTGATTGCAGGTTTGGCGGGAGCCAGAAGGGGAGCGGGTGAATAAGATGAATCATAATCTGTTTTTAAATATAACGTCTTATTTTACTGATGGTATTCCGCGAATCCCGCTGGGCAGATGGACCGATCAAACCATTGAATTTCTGCAGGCTAATTGCCGTGAATCGACTCAGGCGATTTCAGATTTTCTGGAGATTGTAATTAAAGGATTGCAGGAGGGCTTGATTAGTGTTCCGCCGTTGCTGGCAATTCTGTTAGTTGCTCTGATAGCCTGGAAGCTTGCCGGCAGAAAGATTGCAATATTCAGTCTTCTGGGACTATTGTTCATTTGGAATATTGGTTTATGGAATGTTACTTTGCAGACCCTGGCCATGGTTTTAGTGGCGGTTTTCATGTGTATTCTTTTGGGAGTACCCCTGGGAATATTAATTGCCAAGAATGAGACGTTTTACCGGATAATTGCGCCGGTCCTTGACTTTATGCAGACTTTGCCGGCTTTTGTTTATTTGCTGCCTGCCATTCCCTTTTTTGGCCTGGGAGTTGTTCCGGCAGTGATCACTACTTTGATTTTCGCTATGCCGCCCATTATCAGGCTCACATATCTGGGTCTTATACAAGTTCCGGAGGAATTATTGGAATTAGGGAAATCCTTTGGCTCAACATTTTTCCAGATGCTTTTGAAAATTGAGCTTCCTCTGGCCAGATCAACGATTATGGCAGGGATCAATCAATGTATCATGCTGTCACTGTCCATGGTTGTAATTGCAGCCATGATTGGCGCTAAAGGTCTGGGCGGAGTTGTATGGACAGCTATTCAGACCCTTAATATGGGGATGGGCTTTGAAGCCGGTGTTGCTATAGTTATACTGGCTATTATTCTAGATAGAATAACTAGCAGTTTAGGTAAATCATAAGAAAAGGAAAGGAAGGGTAGGGAAGAACAAAAAAAAGCAGAAAAAGAAAGGATGGGGAAAAATGAGAAAATTCATGAAAAGTAAGTCTATTATAGCAGTGGCTATAATAACCATGCTGATGTTTAGTGTTGTCGGTTGTGGAGGAAGTTCTGATGTGGCTTCTGATTCAGGACAGCAGGACGATAAAAAAGTGCGCTTGCTTTACGTACAATGGGCATGTGCCTCTGCAGAAACACATATTATGGCTGAGATCCTGGAAAATTACATGGATTATGAGGTAGAAATCATGGATGTGGCTGCAGCTGCTATGTACCAGGGGCTGGCCAGCAAGGAAGCAGATGCTATTTTTACTGCCTGGCTTCCTTTAACTCATGGAGATTATATGAAACAACTGGGAGATCAGCTTGAAGATTTGGGGCCTAATATGGAAGGTGCTAAAATCGGTTTAGTCGTACCTGAATATGTAACTATCGGCTCCATTGAAGAAATGAATTCTGTAAAAGATAAGTTCAAGGGACAAATCATTGGTATCGACCCTGGTGCAGGAATTATGCAAGCCTCGGAACAAGCTTTAACCGACTATGGATTAGATTATGAACTGGTGGAAGGCAGTGAAGGAACCATGATCATGTCACTGAAAGAAGCCATTGATAATGAAGAATGGGTCGCAGTAACAGGTTGGACTCCCCATTGGAAGTTTGCCCGCTGGGACTTAAAATATCTGGATGATCCCAAAACTGTCTATGGGGAAGCAGAAACCATTAACACCGTTGTAAGATTGGGATTAAAAGAAGACAAGCCTGATGCTTATGAGTTATTCGATAATTTTGCCTGGACGCCCGATGACCTGAGTTCTGCCATGGTACTGGCTGAAGAATTGGGTGACCCGGTAAAAGCTGCTCAGCAATGGATCGATCAGAATCAGGATCTGGTGCAAAGCTGGCTGCCTGAAGAATACAAAAAATAATATCAAAGAAAGGAGGCTGCTGCCTCCTTTCTTCTCACTAATTATAAAAAGTAAAATTCCAAAGAAGATGAATTGAATTATAAAACATTTATACTATTGGTTGAAATAATTGATCTGCATCGCTTCGCGTACTTCATGCATAGTATCCTGGGCAACTGCCCGGGCTTTTTTGGTTCCTTCATATAATATCTCTGTTACCAAAGGCATGTTATTGGCGTATTTATTTCTTCTTTCCCGCATAGGTTCCAGTAAGATGTTGATACGGTTGAAAAGGTTGTTCTTGCAGTCTGTACAGCCGATGGAGCCCTGGCGGCAGTTGGCATGAATCTCATCTATTTCAGCTGCATTAAATACTTTTTGATACTGGGATATGGTGCAAACTTCGGGGTGGCCAGGATCATTTTTTCTGATACGGGCTGGATCAGTTACGGCACTTCTTATTTTACTTTTAAGAATTTCAGGATTATCGGTCAGGAAAATAGCATTATTCAAACTTTTACTCATCTTGGCCTTGCCGTCCAACCCAACTAATCTTGGTACATCGCCAACCAAAGTATCCGGTTCGATCAAAACCGGTTTATAAAGATCATTGAATCGGCGGACTATTTTTCTTGCTAACTCCAGATGAGGGATCTGATCTTCACCCACCGGCACCAGATGGGCTTTGAAAATAGCAATGTCAGCCGTCTGGCTCACCGGATATCCCAGGAATCCATAAGTCATATCCTTAAAGCCATGCTGGGAAGCTTCACTTTTTATGGTAGGGTTATGCCTTAGAACATTAACCGAAGTGAATAGGGAAAAATACATGGTCAGTTCGCATAGTTCCGGGATCATACTCTGAATAAAAATGGTGGAAATTTCAGGATCGACCCCCGCTGCCAAATAATCAAGGGCAATGGTATAAATATTTTCCGTTAAATTCTCTTCTTTTTCCCAGTGAGTAGTGAGAGCCTGTACATCAGCAATGATGATGAAACTGTCATATTCTTTCTGCAGTTTAACACGATTGGCCAGACTGCCTACATAGTGTCCCAGATGCAGGTTGCCGGTTGGCCTGTCTCCGGTTAATATTCTCTTCTTTTTATCAGACATATTATTTCCTCCTGTGACTAAAAGCTTCATCTAATAAAAATATCATTATAAAGAAGGAAGTTCAAGGGGCATCAAAACCATGAGCTTTAAGGTTCATAATATGTTATGACATTTTTTCCAACTAAATTGATAATATTTACTTTGAAAGTAGAATGTAATAATATTAAAATGTAGAAATTCATCTAATGTAATTTAATTGTAATAATTAAAAGAGCAAAGGAGTTTAAAAATGACGGAACTAAATGATTTCCTATGTTTTAAAATGCGGGCAGCTATGAAAAAGATTGATAAAAATCTGGGCCAAATGCTGGAGCAATACGGAATCAGTATTCCCCAGTCTTTTATTCTAAAAACACTAATGGAAGAAAACGGCATTACTTTAAAGGAGATAGGCAACAGAACGCTGATCGACAGTTCATCCATGACGGTATTAATAGATAAGCTGGAAAAAGACGATCTGGTGGAAAGAAAACTAGATGCCCAGGACCGCAGGGCCATAAGGATCTATATCACAGAAAAGGGTCGTAATCTGGCCAGTGAAGTAATTGCCATTGCGGCCGATTTTAATATTAGACTTCGTCAATTGATCTCCAATGAAAATCAGCAGGAAGTATTCTTAAAGGGGATTGACCGTATCATAAACGGCCTTGACTAAAACCATGCCTGCTTAACGGAATACTTTTTCAAAAACAGGATGCATGGACATTCTGTTTTTATTTTTCTAGTGCATATATTAATCGTATATAAGAAGTTGTTTTGCATATTTGGAAAATAAGCGTTAATGTTGTTATAGTGAGTGTTTAAGGGATTATTAATTCTTTGATGATCTTATTGACATGGCAAATAAATATGCTAAAATTCTACATGTATGTTTTTTAGGTAAAAGGAGGTTTGGGAAACCAACCAATAAAAATTTAGGAGGGAGGCGACATTATTGCAGTCTTTAGGGCGACATGTGTTAGCTGAAGTTTATGGATGTCGATTCGAAGTGTTGAATGATATCAAACAGGTAGAGGATATCATGGTCAATGCGGCTTTGGAGGCTGGCGCCGAAGTAAGAGAGTTTGTGTTTCACAAATTTAGCCCCCAGGGGGTTAGCGGAGTTGTTGTTATATCTGAGTCTCACCTGGCAATTCATACCTGGCCGGAACTGGGTTATGCTGCAGTAGATGTGTTTACATGCGGCAGTAAAGTAAACCCGTGGGATGCTTGTAATTATGTAGCCGAAATGTTTGGTGCAGAACATGTAGAGGCATCCGAAGTAATCAGAGGATTACCAGAGCATAAGGATGAACGCCTGGTCGTAAATATTTAGGAGGGATACTATTTTAGTAGACCGAAGAAGCGACAAAAACAAAAATTATTTCTAACAGACCTTGTTTCTTGATGGAAAGCAAGGTCTTGTTTTTTTATTCGCCAATACCTGCTATGTTCATTTTTTACAATGATTTCCCATTTTCAATGGAACATCTGAGATTATCCATTTGTCTGAATGCTTGTGTTTATACATTATAATGCTAAGATTATGTAAAGATAATGTTAGGCATTGTGCAACATTATCTAATCTACTAAAATATAATTGGAATTTTGGCGAAGGTTGAAGGTTCCTTTGCTTTGCCGGAGAGGAAGAGAAGTATGGATTTATCTGTAATCCGGGCATTGATCAATGAGAATGATGAACTGGAAAAGGTTTTTGAAGCTACCATCGATCCCTGGTGGGATTCGACAAATATGTATTATGAGGAATTGGAAGATGATCCCACCTGGAATGTTTTACCTGCTGTTATTTATGCTGCCTACGAACTGCTAGGCTGTGAAAAAGAATTTATAACCTATGCTAATATATTTCGCACCGCTTATTTCGCTCATTATATTCATACCAGGATCAAAGATGTAGAAGAAGGACAGCAACATAACCAGCAAATGCAATTCAGTATTTTAATAGGTGATTATTTCTTTGGACGCCTTTTGAAATTGCTGGTGGACACAAATAACAGAGGAATACTTATACCTTTTGCCGGAATGATTTGTTCAATGAATGAAGGTATGGTGATCAAACATAAGATTGATGCTGCTGATAAAATGGTCACTGAAAAAACTAAAGCTTCTATTTATGAGACAGCTTTTTTGTCTGCAGCGATCATTGCTGAAAAAGATGATGAGTTTAAAGAACTTTATCGGCAGTTAGGGTTTTATATTGGGATGTGTATTGAATTATTCAGTGATATCAGCCTTAACGCCGGAAGCATCGATGATTGTTTATTCGAGGTAGAAACTATATGGGAGCAGATTAAGGAAATATATCTAAGTAAAAACCATCTGCTGGAGAAGCTGATCAATGAAATGAAGCAAATGTTGGCTGTTTCTGAAGCAGCTGTAGTATAAAAGACGGAGGTTTATCTGTGGCATATAAAGATTTACATGATTTTATTAAAAAACTGGAAAATGAGGGTGAATTATTAAGGATCAATACTCTGGTGGATCCGGAACTGGAAATCACAGAAATTACTGATCGGGTCAGCAAAATGCATGGACCGGCATTGCTGTTTGAAAATGTAAAAGGGTCTGATATGCCTGTATTGATGAATGCTTTCGGCAGTGAGAAGAGAATGGCATTAAGTCTTAATACGGATAAACTGGACAGTATTGGACAGGAAATAACCGATTTGCTGGCGATGAAAGACAATATGCCCCATTCTATGATGGATAAGTTAAGGATGCTGCCCAAATTAGCCGAATTAGCGTCTATGTTACCGCGCATGATAAAAAACGCCCCTTGCCAGGAAGTTGTAGATATGGCCCCAGATCTTAATAAATTGCCGATTCTTAAATGCTGGCCCAAAGATGCAGGCAGATTTATAACCTTGCCCCAAGTATATACCAAGGACCCTGTAACCGGTCAAAGAAATGTAGGGATGTACCGCCTGCAGGTTTACGACGGCAAAACCACAGGTATGCACTGGCATACACATCATGATGGTGCCCAAAATTACCGGAAAAATAAGGATACCGGCAAACCTATCGAAGTAGCAGTTGTCCTGGGAGGAGACCCGGCTATCACTTATTCTGCTACAGCACCCTTGCCGCCGGGCATCGATGAATTGATATTTGCCGGCTTCCTGCGCAAAAAGCCGGTTGATTTGGTTAAATGTAAAACCATAAACATGGAAGTTCCGGCTGATGCAGAAATTGTGCTGGAAGGGTATGTAGATCCTGAAGAGATACGTATAGAAGGGCCTTTTGGTGATCATACCGGTTATTATTCGCTAGCTGGTGAATACCCGGTATTTCATGTGAAATGTATTACCCATCGTGCCAAAGCTGTCTATCCTGCAACCATCGTGGGTAAACCTCCTCAGGAGGATTGTTATATGGCCTTGGCTACTGAAAGAATTTTCTTGCCTTTGCTTAAATTCCAGCTTCCTGAAATAGTAAATATGCACTTGCCTATGGAAGGTGTATTTCATAACTGCGTATTTGTGTCCATTAAAAAAACTTTCCCCGGTCAGGCTAAAAAAGTAATGAGTTCATTATGGGGAACAGGCCAGATGATGTTTGCCAAGTTCATCATCGTTGTGGATGAAAATGTGGATGTGATGAACGCTTCCGAAGTGATGTGGAAAGTATTTAACAATGTTGATCCTAAAAGGGATACGATGATAGTGGAAGGGCCTCTGGATGTTCTTGATCATTCAGCACCTTTGGCCTTGGTCGGTTCCAAAATAGGCTTTGATGCAACGAAAAAACTGGTTGAAGAAGGACACCCCAGGGAATGGCCGGAAGATATAGTAATGAGTAAAGAAATAATCGACCTGGTGAATAAAAAGTGGAGCGATTATGGATTTGAATAAGCTGAAAGCGTTTTTATCCCTTATCGATATTGAACATACCTTATTTGGGTTGCCTTTTGCTTATTTGGGAGCATTTTTTGCTGCTTTCACTGTTTACCAGGGTTGGCCTTCATTTTACAGTCTGTTCTGGATCACGGTAGCGATGTTGGGGGCCAGAACTGCTGCACTTTGTTTAAACCGTGTCATTGACATGAAAATAGACCGGGCTAATCCGAGAACTGCTGGTTGGATATTACCTTCCGGGCAGTTGTCGGTAGGATTGATATGGGTAATTGTATTCGTGTCTTTTGCCTTTCTTTTATTTGCTGCATTTAAACTTAACCCTCTATGCCTCTATCTTTCACCTCTGGCAGTATTCATTTTGTGGGTCTATTCTTATACCAAAAGATTTACCTGGCTGTGTCATTTGTTTTTAGGGATGGCAATCGGCATAGGTCCCATTGGGGCATGGTTCGGGGTCACTGGCGTTTTTTCTCTGCTGCCGGTATTGACAGGAGCGGCAGTAGCCTTTTGGGTTGCCGGTTTTGATACCATGTATGCTTGCCAGGATATAGAATTTGACCGTAAGCATGGCCTCCACTCTATTCCTTCAAATTTTGGAGAAAAGGGTGCCTTGTTTTTTTCGGCCGTATTTCACTTATTTACAATTATTTTTTTACTCTTAAATGGTATTATTCTGGACCTTGGTATCTGGTATTATACAGGTGTAGGAATGGCCTCAGCTATTCTTATTTATCAGCATCTGATCGTTAAACCGGGGGACCTGACTCGTGTGGGTTTTGCATCTTTTAGCATAAACCGCTATGTGGGCTTGATTATATTTATTACGACTTTAATTGATTTGATTTAACTGCTGACGCAGCAGGCCATTAGTTGCAAGGGAGGATTACAGTGCAGAGATTTATTATTGCCCTTACCGGAGCCAGTGGGGTAATATATGGGATCGAGCTGGCAAAACAATTGTTGGACAGAGGCATGGAAATCCATCTGATCGCTAGTGAACCAGCATGTCTAGTACTGGAGCAGGAACTTGACTGGCGCATAACTGCCAATATGGAGGAAACTTTTCGTAGTTACCTACCCTATGATAATCTGCTGATTTATGATAATAATGACATAGGGGCAAGAATAGCCAGCGGTTCTTTTGTAACTGACGGGATGATTGTTATCCCTTGTACGATGGCAAGCCTGGCTGCCATCGCCCAGGGAAGCGCCAGAAATTTAATTGAAAGGGCTGCTGATGTAATTATAAAAGAAAAGCGGCCTTTAATCATCGTGCCCCGGGAGACTCCATTAAGTGCGATACATCTTAGAAACATGCTGGTTTTAGCGGATATGGGTGTAAGTATCATACCAGCGATGCCTGGGTTTTATCATAAACCTCAGACCATTCAGGATATGGTGGCTTTCATGGTAGGTAAAGTGATGGATGCCATGGGTATCGAGCATAATGTGTTTAACCGTTATGACAATTAAAAACTATATGCAAAGTTAGGGGAAAGTAATGTCCGATTTTTATTTTTTTGATAGCATTTCCACGGAACTTGATTTAGTGGAAGCTGCTTTAGTAAAAAGCGTTGACAGTAATGTTAAGATCATAGATCATGCTGCTGCTCATTTGATCAAAGCAGGGGGGAAGAGAATACGCCCGGCTTTTGTACTGCTGGCGGCTAAATATTTCAGAGAACATATTGAATATATTATTCCTATGGCTGTGGCTTTGGAATTGATTCATGTGGCAACCCTGGTACATGATGATGTAATCGACAACTCAGACCTTCGAAGGGGAGCCCCTACGGTAAGAAGTGAGTGGGGCAACCGGGTGTCGATTTATACTGGGAATTATATATTTGCCCATGCTTTGACCCTGATTGAAGAGTATGACCAGACTGAAATCGTAGATATTCTGGCAGATACCAGCATGAAGATCTGTGAAGGGGAGATCAATCAAATGTTCAGCTGTTACAGAACGGATCTGGGGTTGAAAAATTATTTACGCCGTATCGAACGAAAAACAGCATTGCTTATTTCAGTCAGCTGCCAACTGGGGGCAATGGTCAGTGATGCAAATTCTGAACAAATAAAAGCCTTGAAGGAATATGGCTATTATTTGGGAATGGCTTTTCAGATTACAGATGATATTCTGGATTTTATTGCCGATGAAAAAACTCTTGGAAAACCTACAGGCAGCGATATAAGGCAAGGGGTTATCACCCTTCCTGCTATCTATGCCTTAAAATATGACCCTCACCGGGATGAATTGAAAAGGTTGCTGGCTTCACCGGAATTGTGTAAAACTGAGGCTGAGCGGATTATTGATATCATCGTTAATTCTGCCGGCATTGATTATGCTTACTATGCTACAAATCATTTTGCGAATCAGGCACAGAAAAAACTGGGTTTACTGCCTGCCTCACCTTTGCGCCAGACATTTGCTGAATTTGCTGATTTTTTATCTGCCAGAGAATGCTAATGAAGGAGGGTAATTGTGGCTTTAAAAGATTTATCTGTTGAGGACAAACAAACCATTATTAATCATCTGGAGGATCTGAGAAAATCGTTGATTATAAGTGTAACTGCTATTACTTTAGCTGCAGTAGTTGCATTTATTTATAATGAACAAATCCTTGCAATAATCATTCAGCCATTATCTGTGCTAAATGAGCAATTAATCGTTACCGGTGTTACCGAGGCATTCTTTGTAAAGCTAAAGTTAGCCTTTTTGGCGGGGTTTGTTATAGCTTTTCCTGTGGTAGCCTGGGCGATTTGGAGATTCTTTAAACCAGCCTTATATGAAAATGAAAGAAAATACATATATATTCTATTTCCTGTTAGCATCGGGCTGTTTGCTGCAGGAATCCTTTTCTCATATTTTGGCATCCTGAAGTTGGTCTTAAACTTCTTTATTTTTATTGCCGGTGAAAACCTGGAAACCATGTTTAAGGTTGATCAGTATGTGTCCTTTGTGATTGCTTTTACACTTCCTTTTGGCATTGTCTTTGAACTGCCGGTGGTTGTTTATTTCCTTACCAAAATGGGTTTTGTAAACCATGAGAAGCTGGCTAAAAATCGTAAATATGCCTTGCTGGTCATTGTTATTCTGGCTGCTGCCTTAACACCAGGGCCGGACCCCTTTTCACAAATTATGATGGCTGGACCGGTTTACCTTTTATATGAAGTGAGCATTTTAGTGGCTAAATATGCCGATCCTGCACGTAAAAATAAAAAGTCAGAAAATACTGCGTAATCGCAAAAGATCGAAAAAGGCTATATTCTTTACAATAATCTGCATTTTTGCCATAATGGCAATAACACTCTTGTAAATTTTAGTTATTCATTGGGGAGGTATATAATGTGTTTGGATTAATAGGAAATTTTGGCCCCTGGGAGTTAGGATTTATTTTGATCATCATACTAATTATTGTAGGGCCTGGTAAGCTTCCCCAGGTAGGTCAGTCCATCGGGAAAGCCATACAAAATTTTAAAAAAGCCCGTGAAGATGATGATGAAAAAGAATTAGACACAGGAAAAGAGGACAAAAAAATACCAGAAGAGTATAAAGATAAGGAATAGCCTA
>LSQX01110053.1_pt1 | contig 16304 bp, 20 predicted proteins | sample 654561 | NCBI WGS metagenome assembly LSQX01 (sample SAMN04489861, study PRJNA283612) | anaerobic digester metagenome | isolation source: 4 biogas reactors fed with cattle manure at either 37C or 55C with and... | place: Denmark: Kongens Lyngby | collected 2014 | reverse complement strand
TTATGAAGGATATATTACGATGACTTGGAACGAAATTGATGCCTTAGTAGAAACTGGATGTGACATCATTGCGCTAGATTGTACAGATCGAGCTCGAGGGGATGGTCTTACAGCTTACGAATTTGTTCGTCAAATTAAAGAAAAGTACCCTGAGGTTTTATTGATGGCAGATGTTTCTACAGTTGACGAAGGGATAAAGTCAATTGAAGCTGGAGTAGATTTTGTAGGGACTACATTATCTGGCTATACTCCTTATAGTGCTGTAACAGAAGGACCCAACTTTGATTTAATTCATCAATTAGCGACAGAAACAAACTGCCCCATCATAGCGGAAGGAAAGATTCATACACCACAACAAGCAGCCAAAGCTCTGGATTTAGGAGCCTTTTGTGTAGTTGTTGGTGGAGCAATTACAAGACCACAAGAGATTACAGCACGCTTTAAAAAAGCAATCGATGAGCGAAATCAATAATGGCTGTCTATAAATTAAAGAGTGCCCTTAAAAATTATTTATGGGGCGGAGAAAAACTAAAAGAAAAATATAACAAAGTGAGTGATGATATTGTAGCAGAAAGCTGGTTAGTTAGTTTTCATAAAGACGGACCAAGTGTTATTCTCAATGGCCCATACGAAGGCATGACTTTGATTGAATATCTATCAAAAGTGACACCGGTTGTTTTAGGCACGAAAGGGTCATCGTTTCAAGAGTTTCCAATCTTAGTCAAGTTTCTTGATGCCAAACAAGATTTATCCATTCAAGTTCATCCCGATGATAAATATGCTTTAGCCGTTGAAGGGGAGTACGGTAAAAACGAAATGTGGATCGTTTTAGAAGCCGAAGAAAATTCGGGGATTTACTATGGAGTAAAAGACAGCATAACTAAAGAAGAATATCGACAATCCATCAAAAACAATACCATCTGTGAGAATTTAAACTTCATCAAGGTCAGGGCAGGGGATGTTTATTATATTCCAGCGGGGACGATTCATGCGGTAGGAAAAGGATTAGTGATTTGTGAAATTCAACAAAGTTCAAATTCAACGTACCGTGTCTATGACTTTAATCGTGTCGGTACGGATGGCAAATTAAGGGAATTACATATTGAGAAAGCAGTTGATGTGAGTAACTTGGAGCCAGTTAGTTTTGAAGTAGAAAGTGCTTGGGAAAAACTGGAAGGTTATTCATTAAGAAAGCTTCTATCCAATCAATATTTCACTGTCAAGATGCTACAGATTGACGATGAACTAGAACTTAAATCAAATAGTGACAGCTTTCAAGCAGTCGTGGTTACTGAAGGAAATGGGATACTGATGCATGGTAATGAAACTCTTGATTTTGTAAAGGGAGATAGTTTTTTTGTTGAAGCAAGCACGACTTATCAAATAAAAGGAACTTGTGATTTGGTAATCGCAAGTGTATAAGGAGGTACACATGGAATTAATTTTAGACACAGCGAATGTTGAAGCAATCAAGTATTATCAACAAGTACTTACCATTGATGGAGTGACAACCAATCCAACCATCTTAACAAAAGAAAACAGGGATTATCGTGAAGTTATTCAAGAAATTATTAGTGTTCTTCATGAAGACCAATCGTTACATATTCAAGTAGTTAGTACGGATGTTGAAGGAATTGTGAAGGAAGGAAAAGTCATTAACCAATTAAGAAAAAATACATATGCGAAGATTCCTTGTACAAAAGAAGGCTTTCAAGCAATGAAACAACTTAAACAAGAAGGATATTTAGTGACTGCTACCGCATGCTACTCAGCGAATCAAGGGGTACTGGCAGCCAAATGTGGTGTTGACTATATTGCACCGTACTTAAATCGACTGGATAATATCGGTGTGGATGGTGTCGCAATTATTGCGGATTTAGTTGCGATTCTTGATTATTATGGTTATCCGACAAAAGTGGTTGCAGCTTCTTTTAAGAATGCACAACAAGCATTAGAAATGATGAAGGCAGGATGTCCAGCCATGACTATTGCTCCAGAGGTTGTTGACAAGATGATGGAGCAGTCGATGACCGATGATGCTGTCCGTGCTTTTAGTAGCGATTGGAAAAAGGCATTTAACGAAGAAGGATTTAATTGGTAAAAATGGGAAAGAAAACAGTACAACAAAGTGCAGGACGATTAGTCATTGAGGTTTTTCGTTATCACAGAGCAAATGATAAAAATCATGCTATATCCATTGAAAAATTCAAAGATGTTCCTTTAAGTAGTGATATGATAGGCTACACCTTTGGTAACTTAATTCAAGAAGGTGTAGTGGTAAAAACAGAGGAGGATCGTTTTTACTTTGACCAAGATGCTTGGAAAAGAATTGAAAGAAAAGTAAATCGTGTTTATTGGTTTATGTTAATTACACCGTTTGTCTTTTTAGCTTTATTTTTACTAATCATGAATTGGCAAACGATTATTGGGTGGTTTAATTAATGCCAGTCTATAAAACTCAACCGATTTTCGATAAAACAGTTTGGGGAAGAGGGTTTTTGAGTCAATATAAAAATAACTTAGACTCCTCCATTGGTACAATTTGGGAAATCTCATTTCATGAGTATGGGTCAAACGCTATTGAATCAGAAAACATAACATTGAGTGAACTAGTAAATAAGAACCCTTCAATGTTAGGAGTCACACCAAAAGAAGAGTTTCTTAGAATTGCTTATTTAGATGCCAAAGACAATTTATCGATTCAGCTGCATCCTACCAAAGAATATGCAGAAAAACATTTGTCTGATTTAGGTAAATATGAAGCTTGGTACATTATTGATGCTAAACCAGGGGCATCCATCATAGTTGGAACGACAACTTCAGATGTTGAACTTTTGAAAAGAGCAGTTCATAACAATACAATTGAAAAGTATTTAAATAGAGTTGAAGTACAAACAAATGATTTTGTTTATATTCCTGCAGGTCTTGTGCATGCACTTGGAAAAGATATTTTAGCCATTGAAGTGAGTACAAATTCGAATACGACCTATCGTTTTTATGACTATGGTCGTAAGAATCGCGAGTTACATTTAGAGCAGTCATTTGATAATTTAGATACAGCACTGCATCCGATATGGTCCAAAGTAAAAGAGGGTGATGGAACCACAACAGTGATTAGTCGTTTGTGTTGCAATGAATTTTTTGTTGTCGATATGATTGATGTCGTTAATGACTATACAATTCTGTGTAAAAAGCAATTGCTGTATCTGACTGTATTTTCAGAGAATATTGAAATAAATGGTCAGGCGGCACATAAGTATGATTCATTTTTGGTGGATGCAAATACAGATAAGGTGACTATTATTGGTAATGGAAAAATTATGTTAAGTAGGAGTCGTGATTTAAATGAAATTAAATGATTTATTCAATCAATATTTTTTAGACAACAAAGGACGACTAGTTTATTATGATCAAAAAACACGGATTGGTTATTTTGTTCCTTCTAACAAACGTTTTTTAGTGAGTATTCTTACTCAACGCATTAGTGTTAGCTTAGTGATCTCGTTAATTCTTAGTGTTGTTTTACGTTTTCATTGGATTATTGGGCTTGGTACTGGATTGTTATTCTTGTTTATTAGCGAATGGTATTTCAAGAAAGTTGTTCTTAAATCTCTTAGCTTTACCCCTAATTATGATTATGAATTTTTATCGAAAAAGAAAATTAGTGAAAAAGATTATAAGAAATCATTAAACCAACTCATTTTGCAGATGGTATTGTCTGTTGTTTTTATAGCAATTTCATATTTACAACAGAGCAATCAAGAAGAATGGCAAACTATTTTATTGATTTTGACTGGTGTTGGTTTTTTGATACTTTCAATCAGCAGGTTTGTTAAATTAAAAACAAATTTTAACCGAAAGTAACTGGTTTATACAAAAAAACATTGAAAAATAATATAAATGATGTATGATAATACTGTGTAATCGCTATCATAAGGAGGGTTTATGAAATACATAATAATGGTTAGTCATGGTGAACTTGCGCAAGGTTTGCACTCAGCAGTAAAGATGATGGTTGGAGATAAACCAGAAATATTGAGTTATTCTCTGAGTGAATCCATGGGAACTAATGATTTTGCGGAGGGGTTCAAGGAGTTAGTAAAAGACATTCAGAGCAGTGATGAAGTTATCGTCTTGTGTGATATCCTTGGTGGATCACCTCTGACAACCTCTTTATCAATCTTAAGTGATAAAGGTTTGTTAAAGAATGCGCTTGTTTTTACAGGAATGAACATGCCTCTAGCTATTACAGCAGCTTTAATGAAAGATACTTTAGACAAAGAAATGTTAATTGAAACACTTCTAAGTGAAGGTAAAGAAGGTATTTCTCAGTTTAAGTTAGATGCTGATGACGATAGTGAAGAAGATATCTAGAAGGAAGGTATAATTATGATTAGTTTTGTTAGAATCGACGACCGTATCATTCATGGTCAAGTCATTACTCGTTGGGCAAAAGAATACCCATGCGATGGAATCGTGGTTGTTAACGATCGTGTAGCAACTACATCAGTGTTGAAGAATTCATTTGTTGCTTCAACAGATAAGAAAGTATTTGTATGGACCTTTGAAGAGTTTAAGACAAAAGCTCAAAAAGTATTAGAAAGTGATCGTGCATACTTTCTAATTACCAAAGATCCAATTGACATGGCTAAATTGCTAGTTGATGAAAACTTTGTTCCAAGTAATGTTAAACGTGTCGTGGTTGGTCCAGCAAACGATCGACCTGGTGCAGTTAAACTTGGGAATAATCAATCCATTACACAGGCGGAAGCTGACGCATTAGAAAGAATTCATCAAAAAGGGTATGACATTGAATTTGCTTTAATCGCAGAAAGCTCAATTGGAAAATGGCCAAAATTCAGATCTCAATTCGGTTACTAGCCTGGGAATTAGTAATCGATAAGATATAAAGAGGAGGTAAACCAAATGTTTGAGATTAGTTGGTTTCAAGCAGCATTATTAGGAGTCATGAGCGTTCTTGCAGGTTCAACTCCCGCAGCTTTGGGTACGACTGTTGGTAACTATACCTTAAATAGACCTTTGATCGGTGGATTATTTGTAGGTCTTATTTTAGGAGATGTTCCTGGTGCAATCCAAGTAGCGATTCCAATGCAAGTAGTTTATATTGCTTTAGTTACACCTGGTGGTACAGTATCTGCCGATTTGCGTGCAGTATCGTACATAGGTATTCCACTTGCTTATGCCGCAGTTAAAGGTGCTGGCGTAGATTTTGGAGATGTTGAAGCAGTAAAAGGGTTGGCTGCACCAATTGCAGCTCTTGTAGGTACCGTAGGAACAGTTATGTTCTATGGAACTGCAATGATGAATTTAATTTGGCAACATTATGGATGGGCTCAACTAGATAAAGGTAACTATAAAGTATTACCTCAAGTTGAAGTATTCCTTCCACTAATTACACACTTTATCATTTCTTTTATTCCGACAATGTTGATGGTCTATTATGGAACTTCGGCAGTACAGGAACTTCAAAAGACATTACCAATGGATGGTTTGTTTATGAAGACAATGTTTACAGTAGGTAGTATTCTTCCTGCAGTAGGGATTGCGATTCTATTAAAATCAGTAGTTGATAAGACCACTGACTTAATTCCATTCTTCTTTGGTTTCGTTTTATCAAAATCTTTAGGATTAGGCTTAGTTGCTGCTTCGTTAGTTGGGGCAATCTTCGCTCTATTCAATTACAAAATTGAAATGATGAGAGCTGAAACAGCAAACAATGCTTATAATGATGAGGAGGATATCTAATGAGTGCAGTAGCGACTAAAAAAGTTTCGAAGAAAGCTCTCAACAGGGGCTTCTGGCGTTGGTGGTATGGCAACTTAACGTGCTTTACTCACGAACATATGCAAACATTTGGCTACATGTGGTCAATGCATGCAATTATTGAAGATTTATATCCTGATCATGCTGAGCAAGGTGAAAAACTTCGTACATACTATCCGTTCTTTAATACAGAACCTCAAATTGGATCTGTTGTTTTAGGAATCACTGCAGGTCTTGAAGAAGCAAGAGCGAATGGGGATCCAAACACAGATGATGAAATGATTAATGGTATCCGCGCGGGACTTATGGGACCGTTAGCAGGTATTGGGGACTCGCTAATTGTTGGGACTTATATTCCAATCTTATTAGGGATTGCTCTTGGTCTATCAACTGGTGGTTCAGTTGTTGGTCCATTGTTCTACATTGTTGTCTGGAACTTAACAGGTACCTTAGGTCAAAAATTTATTTATGACAAAGGTTACGAATTAGGCGGTTCAGCAGTAGATGTACTGGTTGGTGCACAAGCAAACGCTTTACGTAATTCAATTATCCTATTAGGACAAATTATCGTTGGAGCTATCTCTGGTGCATGGGTTAATATTACGACAGCTGTTCAATTTAAAAATCAAGCTGGAGATGTTTACCTAGATCTTCAAAAGAATTTAGATGGAGTCGTTCCAGGATTTTTATCGGTATCTTTTGTACTTCTATGTTGGTGGTTAATGAGCAAGAGAAACATGAAACCAGTTACGGTCATGTTACTCATGGTTGTTATTGCTTTCGTAGGTGTATTGATTGGATTCTTTGATCCAGGTCTATCTTACTAGTTTTAGAAAAATACAAATTAAAAAAAGAGTCCCTATTTTCCCAGGAAGGGACTCTTTATTATCTTAGAGGTTGAAATGTCAAAAATTACAAAAGAACAAAAAGATACGCTATTAGAAAATATCTTAGTACAAAATCAAATGCTTGATAAATTAAGAAAACTAAACCGTTTGGGAATGTTTTTATTCGCTATTTTTCTAATTATTACATTCTGGGCATTTAGTGGAATGGAAGATAGAATCTTAACCAATATTTCTGATAGCACCAGAAACATAATTGGTTGGATAACAATGGTGCTATGTATTATTGTAGGACTTATGACAATCCTTTCATTGATCACTTTCAGAAATGGCAAGAAAAATGTGTTGTATCAGCTTAAAATTATTGAAGGCAAAGAAAAACTGAAATTACCTCAGTAGGTGTTTCAGTTTTTTAATGCAAGTGTAGCAATGAATTAAACATGATAGAAGAACTTAAGGCAGATAAATTTAGAAACATTGTTAGGTGGAAAACAAATATTTTACACAAAATAACTAAGCATACGTGTAATCTTCATTAAGCGCAGGAATTTCGTCATCATTATTCTTCAAATCCTTTAAGATAGCCTTAATTTTGTCGCGATCAAACTGCCCAGCAAACAAATAATCTGCAGTTTTAGTCTCAAAATTGTCAAGAGGTCTTGCTCCAGAAGATAACTCAACAAGTCCATTCGGTCCAACATAATGATACTGTGTATCAAGATGTTCTTGCGTACAGAATTTTTCCAACATCATTATCAGACAGGATTGTTCTGGGTACCATGACAATTTAAAGAAAGTAGAAGAATAACCAATGTTATCAACTAATTGTTTGGCTCCTTGATCACTAATTACAAAATATTGACTGCCTAAGACAATCTTATCGTCTAATTTGCGCTTGATACCGAATAAATTAAGGATAAAGGCTGTAGACTTTGAAAAATTTCTAACAAAAGCTCTTGTAGGAAACGATAAGATGTTTGTAAAAGCGTGGTACTTTAAAACATTTGTTATCTGTTTTTTACTGGGGTTATTTTCAAGAATTTTATAAACATTGCTTGGGTAAATTTGTGTTAGTTGTTCATGGATGTCTTCAATTGTTTTAATGGGTGTCATTCTTGCATCCAAATTAACAAAATACTTGAATCCACCAATTTCTAACCCTTTTTTCATAGACAATAAATAAAAACGTGTCAGTGATAAGTCTCCTTCTTGTGCATATGGAAACTCTTGTTCAACATGAACTCTTGGATTAGCTGAAAAAGAGTAACTCGCATCGATCCGATCGTTCTTATCGTTGATCATTAAAAAAACATGATCCTCTTGACTTGTTAAGTAACGAATGACTCGAACAGTACCATTATCCATTTTTTGGGTATGTATTATATAAGCTATTTTCATAAACTCAATGTACGATTGGTAAAAGTAATAATCAATCGTACTCTCCTTCCACTATTTTTCTAAAGTAATTATAGCAGACAAATGAAGGATAAGACATTTTTGTTTAATTATAATCAGTGTTACAATAAGACTAAAGACAAAAAAGAAAGGGACAGGATATGAATCGAATTAAATTAGCACAAATAATTGACCACACCAACTTAACAAGAGACATCAGTGAACAAGAAATGAAACAGTTTTGTGAAGAAGCGATTTCTCTTAACGTAAAAATGGTAGCAATTAATTCGTCTCAAACTAAACTCTGCAAAGATTTACTTAGAAACAGTACCGTAAAAGTAGGAGCAGCTATAAGTTTTCCGTTAGGTCAAACGACAATTGAAACTAAAGTTTTTGAGACACTGGATGCAATAAAAAATGGAGCAGATGAAATTGATTACGTAATCAATCTTAGTAAACTGAAGAGTGGTGATTACGACTACATTGAACAAGAAATGAGAGCGATTGTCACTTGTTGTGAAGAAAATGGAGTGACTAGTAAAGTGATTTTTGAAAACTGTTTGCTTAGTGATAAAGAAAAAATCAAGTTATGTGAAATCGCAAATATAGTTAAACCAAATTTTGTAAAAACATCAACGGGGTTTAGTCACGGTGGCGCAACGGTAGAGGATATTCAACTTATGAGAAAATACTGTCATCATGATATTCAAATTAAGGCAGCTGGGCAAGTTCGAAGTTATGAAACCGCCATGGAAATGATCGACGCTGGAGCGACTCGGATTGGTACCAGTTCAACAGTCAAAATACTAGATGGAGCTGATCAATGAAGAAAGTGTTAGTCACCGGAGCGAATGGTTACCTTGCTTCATTAATTATAAATACGAACCAACAGCAGTTTGAATTCATTCCTATAAGTAGGAAACAAATTGATTTTTCAAAAGTTGAGACTGTTTACTCATCCTTACAAAACTATCAAGTTGACATCATAGTCCATACCGCAGCAATGACTCAAACACTTGATTGTGAACAAAACCCAACACTCTCTCACAAAGTCAACGTCGAAAGTGTCGCTGAAATAGTAAGATACTGTAACGATAACAACATTCGACTGATTGGATTTAGTAGTGAACAAGTGGTCAATGGAAAAATGAGTGGATCTTTTTTTGATGAAGACACTGACACCTGTTCAGTAACACGCTATGGACAAGACAAAATTGAAGCAGACGAAATCATCATCAATCAGTGTCATGATTTCGTGTTATTGAGATTATCCTGGATGTTCGGTTTGGATTATCCAGGGGTAACAGCCAGCCCAAATTTAGTAAAAAATGTAATGAATGCTTTACTCCATCGAATACCAACGCAGTTTACGGTTAATGAATTTAGAGGTTTAACGTATGCACAACATCTTGCTAATCATTTTGATAAAATTGTAAACCTAGAGAAAGGACTTTATAACTTCAGTGCGATGAACAACCTAAACACATATGAAAGTGCTCGACTCATTGCATCCTATTTTACAAAAAACGAAGTAGAAATCGATCAATATATCTTAAGAAACGAAGAAAAATACAACGATCGACCGCGTGATTATCGGTTATCCAACCAAAAAATATCGAACAATGGTATTGAATTATACGACTTAGAAACCAATATCGAACAGTGTTTGACAGATTTTGGATGGTATAAGAAATAATTTGATTGATAATGACTGAATTTGATTGAAAACATCGTTGTTGGTGCTATAATACTGTCGAGGAGGTATTTCATGATCAAACCATTAGAAATGAAAATAAATGATCAAGAAATTGATTTGTTTAGAATCGACAATCTACGAGAAGTACTTCAAAACCGTGTCGCAACTGTTTGTTCACAAAGAGCGCTTGCGTACACAAAGGCATTTAAAGAAAATGAAGAGGATTCTTATATTTTAAAGAAATCAAAAGGGTTTAAAGAAACTTTAGAATCAATGACCCTTTACTTACTTGACGATTCCTTATTTTTTGGTAATCAAGGAAGTCGATTATTTAGTGCACCAGTGTTTCCGGAGTACTCCATTGATTGGATCATTGAAGAAATGGATACCTTTGAGAAACGATCAGGCGATGTCTTTATTTGTGATGACAAAACAAAGGAAGAACTACGATCTATTCACAGCTATTGGAGTAAAAACACGCATCAAGATACTGTGAATAAAAACTTTTCAGAGTTAGTGCTATTGGCAGAAAAACAAAAAGTACTTCATAAAGGAGGTATCTCAAATTCTGGAGATGGCCATATCGTTAGTGATCACGCGTGGATATTAGAGATAGGGTACGACGGAATGATTGAGTTGATTAATCAAAAGCTACAAAGCAAATCATTAACGTCAAAACAAATAGATTTCTATCATGCTACAAAGATATCCTTGGAAGCTGCCTTAACTTACTGTGATCGTTTTTACCAGTTGATTGAACAAGAAATCCTGGTCTGTAAGAATCATCAACGAAAAATGGAACTAAAAGAAATGAGCAAACTGTCAAGAAAAGTATTGAGAGGTAAAGCAGAAAGTTTCTACGAAGGGTTACAAGCTATTTATCTTAATCATGTTTTTCAAATGATAGAAAGTAACGGTCATTCTTTTTGTTATGGTCGATTTGACCAGTACACGTATAATTTATTTAAGAAAGATCAATTAAGTGATGAGAGAGCATTAGAATTAATCACTCATTTCTTTATGATGAATAATACACTTAATAAGTTACGGAGTAATTCTCATACAACCTTTTCTCAAGGTTATCCGCTTTATACCAATTTAATGATTGGTGGATATACACCTAAAGGAGTAGATGGTACTAACGAACTTTCCTATTTATCAATAGAGGCCATGAATTTATGCCGACTGAATGAACCAAACTTTTCAATGCGTTACAACAAAGATACCCCTCGACAACTGTTGCGTTTAGCCGCTAAATTAATTCGAACTGGTTGCGGAATGCCTTCATTATTTAATGATCACGTTTGTGTAAAAGGATTGATTGATCTTGGAATTTTACAAGAAGACGCCTTGGATTATGTCGCCATTGGTTGTGTGGAAACTGGGGTTCAAGGAAAATATGGCCATAGAGCTACAGGAATGACCTATGTTAATTGGGGGAAAGTTCTTGAGATAGTACTTCATCAAGGAAAAGAACCAAATAGCGGTATACAACTCTTTGAATTCGATGAATTTAGAAACTATGATGATTTAGTTAATGGATGGGAAAAAGCACTCAAATTTTATTCTGATTTAGCAGTTGAAAGCGATCAAGTCTGTGACAAATCGCTAGAAAAATTTGACGCTAGTCCACTGGGGTCAATCTTTATTCACAATGCGTTAGAGTTAGGAAAAACTCTTAAAGAAGGTGGTTGCCAATACGATGTCATTTCTCAATCCAACATCGGTAGCAGTGTCGTTGGTAATAGCTTGGCGGCGATTAAAGAATGTGTCTTTGAGAAGAAATTGTTTACAATGTCAGATTTATTGCTAGCGATGAAAGATAATTGGAAATCAGAAGAATCTCAAAAGATACACAATTTACTAAAAGAAAGTCCAAAATTTGGTAATGATGATGACACAGTTGATTTTATTGTCAAAGATGTCTTTGATTCATATTTGAAACTCTTACCAGATTACTCAACCGTAAGAAAACAAAGAGGACCTCAAGTGAGCTGTTACACCATGTCGACTAGCAATATTACTTCCTATATACCCAATGGAAAAGCAGTGGGAGCGACTCCAGATGGTCGCTATGCTCATGACCCTCTTAATGAAGGATGTTCTCCAACTCAAGCAACGGATGTTTCGGGTCCAATTGCTTTAATTAATTCAGTGAGTAAATTGCCAAATGATAAAGTAGCGGCAGGACAACTTCTGAATATGAGATGGTCACCATCCACATTGCAAGGAGAAGAAAATCTAGAGAAATTCGTTGATTTCTTAAGAGCCTCTCTTTATAAAGGTATTTATCACAATCAGTTTAATGTTGTTGATAACAAAGTATTAAGAGAAGCACAAAAATATCCTGAAAAACATAAAGATTTAATTGTGCGGGTTGCTGGCTATTGTGCTCAATTTGTATCGCTCATGCCGGAGGCCCAAGAAGCAATTATCAATAGAACGCAGGTTATCTAATGGAAGGACTTATTTCAACCATTCAAGGGTATTCACTCCGTGATGGTCCTGGTATACGAAGTACTGTCTTTACAATGGGATGTGCATTGCGTTGTCAGTACTGTAGTAATCCAGAACTCTTAGAGATGAAAATAAGAACTATGGAATTAAATAACACATCGACAAGAGTTGGGAAATGGATAAGTAGTGAAGAATTGGCTAAGAAATTATTCAAAGACAAAATATTTTATACTGAAAGTAAAGGAGGTGTGACATTCTCCGGTGGAGAGTGTTTGCTTCAAAGTGACTTTGTTTATGAAACAGCAAAATTATTAAAAGAGGAAGATATATCCATTGCGATTGATACTTCTCTATATGTACCAAGACAGAACATTGAAAAAGTACTGCCTGTGGTCGATTTATTTTTAGTGGATATCAAAGCGATAGATGACACGCTTCATCAAAAAGTCACTTCACAATCGAATCGTTTGATTCTTGAAAATCTAATGTGGTTAAAAACACAACCGGTTGAACTATGGATTCGACTTGTTTTGGTAGGAAATCTGAATGATGATCTGGAAGATGTCAAGAAACGATTTAATTTTATTCAAGAACTTGGACAATCGGTTACTCGTGTTGATGTGCTTTGTTATCACAACTTAGGTCTAAGTAAATACAAAGGATTGAATATGACATGTTCGTTATCGAATGATGCATTCATTACAAAGGAATATCTACATAAGCTGAAAACACTTATTGCTAGATATGATTTTGATATTAGAATTGAAGGGGAAGAGTGATGTTACAATCGAAAAGATATGAAATTATTCTTGATAAACTCAATAAAACAGGAGAAGTTCAAGTGACAGCCTTATCAAAAGAATTGAACATTTCAGAATCAACCATTCGTAGAGACCTATTAGATCTTCAGTTACAACAAAAATTAGTGAGAGTTCATGGAGGAGCCATTCTAGGTAGTTCACAACAGATTTTTAGCGAATCCTATGAACTTCAAATGGATGAAAGAATGATGATTAATACTGAAGAAAAAAAGATAGTAGCTCAAAAAGCAGAAAAATTGATTCGAGATGGACAATGTGTATTTATTGATGGAGGAACTTCAACAGTCAATATAATTGATGAATTACAATACCGTGATGTAAAAATTGTGACTAATAGTGAGCTAATTATCAAACGATTAAACAATCCAGTTGCTCAAATTACATTTCTTGGTGGAAATTATTTAGATAAATACAAGATGGTAGTAGGTCCTCTGGCGTTGATGGGGATCAATCAATTTAATTTTGATGCTTGTTTTCTTTCCTGTGCTGGAATTGATTTTGAAGACAACATGAGTTTTACTTCTGAACTTCAGACATTAGAAATTAAGAAACAAGCAATGAAAAACAGTTTAAACAGTTATTTATTAGTTGATCACTCAAAAGTAGGTGTCAAAGGATTCTGTAACTTCGAAACTCTCGATAAGTTTGATGGAATTCTAATTGATGAAACTACAGAAATACTAGAAAATGGATTAGAAAATTTAATTTTAGTCAAATAGGAGGACTGTTCAAGATGAGAAAATTAGCAAAAGATATGACCGTAAAAGAATTGGCACAGTATATCGATTATTCGATACTAAAACCCGAATTTACTCAACAAGAAATCATTGAAGAAACCAAGAAGGCGATACAATATGGATGCAAGACCGTTTGTATCAATCCAAGTGCTATTGAGCTGGTGAGAGAATATGTAAAAGATACAGACACTGAACTCTGTGTGGTTTGTGATTTTCCTTTCGGGGCGAGTTCGACCCAATCAAAAGTCTTACAGGCCAATGAGATTTGTAAGCAAAATATCTTTGAACTTGATATTGTTGCTAATTATGGATTGATTAGAAGTCACCGCTGGCAGGAAGTTACAGAAGACATTAAACAAGTGTGCGATGTTTGTCATGATTACAATGTGGCAGTTAAAGTTATCTTTGAAACGGATGCATTAACCAGTGAAGAAGTTGTCCAAGCGACAAAATGTGCTATTGAAGCGGGTTGTGATTTTGTCAAAACATCGACCGGATTTTTTACCGGGACCAATCTGAATTCACCAAAAAGTGGAGCTTTTACAGAACAGATTCAATTAATGTTGGATACAGCACAGAAGAGAATTAAGGTAAAAGGTTCGGGTGCAATCCGAGATCGCCAACACTTTTTAGACTTAATTGATATGGGTATCGATCGTATGGGCGTAGGGTATAAATCAGTCCCAGTCGTTTTAGGGTTGGATAAATAATGTTGGATATCAAACTAGCTGTTTTTGATGTCGATGGGACATTAGTATCAAAGAATTCTCGGATATTGTTAGACTCAACTGTTCATGCTATTCAAGAATTAAAAAAAAGAGGAGTAAAGATTGCTATTGCGAGTGGTAGACCTTATTACGCCATGGAAAGAAGTGTTATTGACCGAATAAACTTTGATTATTTTATCTGTTCGAATGGGTCGTTTGTTTATGATGCAATTAATAATCATGAAATCTACAAATACATGCTATCGGATTCGTTAGTCATGCGTTTAACAACCGCTAACCAAATAGAAGATGGAGCACTTGTTTTTCAGTTTGAAGATGCAGGATACATTTATCAAGGGTATAAGCGGATAGCCAACATGATTCAAGATACATTAGGGCGATTAGATTTCTTGGTGGATGAAAGAAAGAGAAAATTAAGACACTTGAAATCAAAACCGTATGCAGCGATTGCTTGGATTGCAGATGATCAATTGGAAAGCTATCGACAACGGTTTCCAATGTTTTCATTTACTCCGTTTGCCCAAAATTACTACGACGTTAATCCAAGGAATGTGAATAAAGCAACTGGGATTTCACATATATTACTAAGTCAAGAATGGACGATGGACAATGTCATTGCTTTTGGTGATGAACTCAATGATTTTGAGATGTTGAGTGAAGCTACTTATTCAGTTGCTATGGGGAATGCTATCGAAACGATAAAAGAAGTTGCACATTATGTTACTGATGATACCATTGATAATGGAATAAAGAATGCGTTGCTACATTTTGGCTTAATTGAAGAGTGGCAAGACGATGAATAAACGAATTTTTCTAGTATTGGAAAATCTTAACGAAACTAACAAAGAATTACCAGAAACCTATACGATTAGACGCTATCAACCTCGCGATAAACAACAGTGGTTATCTCTAATGGTCGATCAAGGGGTCATTGAAACGGATGAAGACGCTGTTCAAGCCTTTGAAGAGGTCTATATGAAGAACCTACAGTGGACCAAGGAGTGGTTATGGTGTGTAGTTGATTCAAGCGATTTAGCAATCTCTTTTTGTAGTATTAGCCTAGGGAACCACACACCATCCCTGTCTTATCGACTTCATTTTGTGGCGACTGACAAGAATCATCAACGAAAAGGGTTATCTCAAGTACTTTTGTCGAGATTGATCAAAGCCTTCACCAATCAATACCCAAATGAAAAGCTCTATGTTGTCACCCAACCGATATTTAAGAATGCTATTTCGTTGTATCGGCAGCTAGGCTTTGTTCCAACACTTTTACAAAGTTCATTGGTAAGTATCCAACAACAACAAGATTATTGGTCAATGTTGGGGATAAACTTGTGATAAAATAGAAACGGCAAGGAGAATTTATGAATAATTTTACTGTTGATTTAGTGACAAGACTTCATTTTGGAAAAGGTCAATTATCAAATTTAAAGAGTGAAGTCAAGGCATTAGGAACCAACGTGTTGTTGGTGTATGGAAAAAGTGCTATCAAGAAGAATGGACTTTATGAAGAAGTCATTCAACAATTGGACGGATTTAATGTAGTTGAACTACCAAATATTGATCCTAATCCACGCTTAGAAAGTGTCATAGCAGGTCAACAACTCTGTAAAACGTATGCCATCGATGTGGTGCTAGCTGTTGGGGGTGGCAGTGTCATTGATTGTTCAAAGGCAATTGCAGCAGCGAGTTGTTACGATAAAAATCCATGGGATTTAGTACTCAATCCAAAACTTATTAAAAAAGCATTACCAATAGTTGCTTGTTTGACTAATGCTGCGACTGGTAGCGAAATGAATGGATCCAGTGTGATTAGTAATTTAAAGTCACAAGAGAAA
>LSQX01038369.1_pt1 | contig 16306 bp, 18 predicted proteins | sample 654561 | NCBI WGS metagenome assembly LSQX01 (sample SAMN04489861, study PRJNA283612) | anaerobic digester metagenome | isolation source: 4 biogas reactors fed with cattle manure at either 37C or 55C with and... | place: Denmark: Kongens Lyngby | collected 2014 | reverse complement strand
GTAAAAATTATTTCAGGGTTTATAAGCTCTATTATACCCTCTCCGAAATTACATATGAATATTCGCCTTAATACTCCTACCTGAACAGCGGCAAGCCCTATTGCAGAAAGGCCTTTTAGCGTATCCGCCATATCGTCAAGCAGTGTAAAAAGCCTGTCGTTAAATTCCGTAACGGGTCTGCTTTTCTTTCTTAAAATCGGGTCATCGTCAACCCTTATGTTTCTAATTGCCATATTAATCTCCTATTCATAGTCAACAGAAAGCGCTACTGCCGGTCTTTTCGGTTTTTTGTTGTATTCTATAATAAGATAAGACATCATTTGCCTAAATCTTTTATTGTTTTTACATTTAACGGTTATTTTGTACCTGTATTTATTGTTTAATTTGTCAATCCTCGGTTTTATAGGTCCTAAAACATTTAGGGCTATATCTTTATACTCGTCTTTCACGGCATTTACAAGCATATCAAAAAAGTTCTTTGCGCCTTTGTGCGCCGCAGCCTCACTTTCCGAATAGAAAAGCATTGTGCATATATCGCAAAACGGCGGGTATACCATTGTTTTTCTAAGTACTATTTCCGTTTTGTAAAAAGCGTCATAATCCTGATTTGCGGCAAGAAGGATTATTTCGTTATCCGGCAAAACTGATTGTATTACCGCCTCACCGCCCGCCTCGCTTCTGCCTGAACGCCCTACAACCTGAGTTAAAAGAGCGAACGCTCTTTCCGCACTTCTAAAATCGTCGTTATAAAGCTCCCTGTCTACGGAAATAACTCCGACGAGCATAACATTCGGAAAGTTAAGCCCTTTCGCCACCATTTGCGTACCTACAAGTATATCATATTCACCGGCAGAAAACGAATTTAATTTATTTTCATATGAATAGCGCGCACCTGTCGTGTCAGCGTCCATACGCAAAATGCGTGCAGAGGGAAACACCTTTTCCAATTCATCCTCAACTTTTTGTGTACCCGTGCCGTAATAGTTTATTCCGCCGCTCTTACAGTATTCACAATTATTAGTATATGCTCTCACATATCCGCAACTGTGGCACATTAGCTTACTGTCCGCACGGTGATAAGTAAGAGCTATGCTGCAATTAGGGCAAAGAGCAACTCTTTTGCAATTTGTGCAGCGAGCAAATGTATTGAAACCACGCCTGTTTATAAGGAGTATCGCCTGCTTTTTATTTTTAAGGCAATTTTCTAACTTATCATATAAAACATTGCTTAGCGCACCCTTTGTTTCTGAGGTATCCACTGTTATAACCTTCGGTAAAACAGCGCCTCCATAGCGTTTTTTTAGAGTGACAAGGGAGTACTTCCCATCTTTCGCATTCTTGAATGTTTCAACGCTTGGGGTTGCCGAGCAAAGTAAAAGAAGCGCATTATTATAGACCACACGGAATTTTGCTACCTCCCGCGCGTGATATTTCGGCGCCATTTCGGATTTATATGTATGCTCCTGCTCCTCGTCTATAACAATAAGCCCTAAATTCTTAACAGGGGCAAAAACCGCGGAGCGCGTTCCAAGTGCTATTGATGCCTCGCCGTTTTTCACTCTTTGCCACTCGTCTATTCTTTCACCGGCGGAAAGTGCGCTATGAAATACAGCAACCTTGTCTCCGAATTTCGAGTAAAACAGTGAAAGTGCCTGTGCCGTTAAAGAGATTTCAGGAACCATTATTATTACGCCTTTTCCCTTGCGTACAATATCCTCTATAATCTTTAAATAAACTTGTGTTTTTCCGCTTCCCGTTACTCCGTAAAGCAGCGCCGCTTTCGCCTCTTCTGATAAATATAATTGTTTTAATGTACTATATGCTTTGTTCTGCTCTGCATTTAGCCTATTTGCGGTTCGTTCGTTTGTATAAATATCTGTTTTTGGCCGCCTGTATTCCTGTCTTTCATATAAATTAACTAAACCTTTTTTTGAAATAGCCGTTATTACGCTTGAGGTAACTGAGGCAAAGCCGCAGAGTTCTTTAACGGATGCGTTTTTAACCTCAAATAGAAGTTCCAACACAGAGCGCTGTTTTTGTGTAAGCTTTTGTCCGCTTTCCAAAAACTCCTCGCCCTCTTTTGTAATTGAAGCGAATAGAACGCTTAAATCCCCTATTTTTCTTACACTTTCAGTATTCTTTGTGATATATCCTTTTTCGATTAACTGTTCCGGCGCCGTACAAAACTCGTCAAGCCCTAAATCCTTGTATAACTTTTCGTGCTTCACATACGCTCCCTTAGCGGCAAGATACTTAAAAATTTCGGCGGCTGTTTCTGATACAGATGGTAAATCAGCTTCATTTTCACTGATAACCGCTGCATACGAAACAACCGTTTTTAGGTCTATACCGGCGGGCAGCACGCTTTTTACTGCATCGTAGTATGTACAAAAAGTCGTGTCTTTTAGCCATTTTATAATTTTTAGTGCCTCGTTATCCAACAAAGGCGTTCTGTCAAGTACCGCCGCAACACTTTTAAGACCCGTATTGTCTTTAACTTCAAAACTGCTGCCTATATAAAGCACAATAGCAGGTGTTTTCCTGTTCCCTCTTCCAAACGGAACCTCTACCCTTGTACCTATAAATACATCATTTTCAAATTTTTTGGGCAGTAAATAAGAGTACTCAATATCAAAATGATATGATACACCCTTAACGGCAACTTTTACATACTTTCCATCGCCCATAAGCGCGTTCCTTATATATTCCTTATTTCTTCAGGCTCAATAATAGAATATTTACCGTCTATTATCTCCTGCAAAGCAACTGAAACGGGTTTTTCAGTTGAAATAATTTTTTCCTCTTCATTTTCCACCGCTATTTCACGCGCCCTTTTTGCTGTTGCCGTAACAAGTGAATAACGGCTTAAATTGTCTTTTAATATACTATTTAAATCGGGATTAAGCATTGTTTATTACCTCATTTACATATTTTTGCATACTTTTATACTTTAATTGCTCCGCTCTTATAATGGCGCAAATATCGTCTGCCGCTCTGTCAACAACATCATTTATAACTATATAATCATACTCGTTAGCGCGTTTTAGCTCACTTCTTGCTATTTCTATACGCCTTGCAATATCTTCGTCACACTCTGACTTTCTTGCTTTTAGCCGCGTTATAAGCTCTGCAAATGTTGGTGTAGAAAGAAAAATAGAAATTGTTTTGGCAAACCCGCTTCTGATTATTTGCGCTCCCTGCACTTCAATTTTTAGAAACACAATTTTCCCCTCGTTGAGCCAGTTTTCAATTGTTGTTTTCGGGGTGCCGTAGTAATTCTCGCCGTATTTTGCGTATTCTAAAAAATAACCCTGCTTTATCTTCTCATCAAAATCCATAAAGTCAGTAAAGATATAGTCTTTTCTGTCTGTCTCTTCCTTACGCTTTTGGCGAGTAGTCATTGATACGGAAAGACACATATGGGGCATTTTCTCTTTTAGCTTTTCAAGCACGGTATCTTTGCCCACTCCGGAGGGACCCGAAAGTATGACGAGCAATCCGCCGTAGCTTGCACAATTACTCATAATCCTTGCCTCCGTCCATGTCCTCTGTACCCGTAAACCTGCCGGATATTGTTTCGGGCTGCAAAAATGTTAAAATTACATGGTCGCTATCAGTAACGATAACTGCTCTTGTTTTCCTGCCTTGAGTAGCGTCAATTAAAAAGCCTCTCTCTTTGGCGTCCTGTATTATTCTTTTTATAGGGGCTGAATCAGGGCTTACAATAGTTATTATTCGTCCGGAGTTTACAAGGTTACCGAAACCGATATTTACAAATTTCATACAGCTACCTCTACTCAATATTTTGGATTTGCTCTCTTATTTTTTCCGCTTGTGCCTTTATCTCTATAACGCTTCGAATAATATTTACATCCTGTGCCTTCGAGCCTATTGTATTAGCCTCTCTGTTTATCTCTTGCACCAAAAAATCAAGCTTGCGCCCTATTGTGCCATTATCTGAAAGTATTGACAAAAGCTGCAGAAGGTGGCTGTTAAGCCTCACCGTTTCTTCGTCTACCGCGACTTTGTCGGCATATATTGCAGCTTCCGTTAAAAGCCGCTGTTCGTCAACGGGCATATCTCCTATTGCCGCTCTCATTCTCGTTAATAGCTTTTCGTTATACTCCAATGCCGTTTCCGGTGAACGCCGTTTCACAAACTCTAATTCCTTATTTATTAACTCAACTCTCGAAACAATGTCGTCTTTAAGGCGGCTGCCCTCTTTTTCGCGCATTTCATAAATTTCTGATAAAGCGTTATCCAAAGCCGTTTCAACTACGCTCCATATTCTATCCTCATCTATCAAAACGGGCATAGGCGTAATAATATCAGAATACCGCATAAGCTCCGAAACAGAAGAAATCTCTCTTATCTCAAGTCTTTTAGCAATTGCGTTTGCGGCGCTGAGGTATTTTTCTGCCAAAGCGTGATTTGCCTGTACATTAACATCCTCACCCTCCGGAAACTCAAGCTGTACAAAGCAGTCTACCTTGCCGCGCTCAATCTTAGAGTTGACAGCTTTTCGTATTCTGTCCTCTAAATATGAATAATTTTTCGGAATTCTTGCAGAGAACTCAAAAAACCTGTGGTTTACGCTTCTAAGCTCTAACGATATGGTAAACCCGTCAATATTTCCTCTAAAACCGCCAAATCCGGTCATGCTTTTTATCATAAAAATACCCACTCTTATTCTATTTATTTTATCATAACTCTTAAATTATGTCAATTTCCTTGTATCTTGAAACTCTTAACTTCCTCCGGTGTCAGCTCTCGAAATGAGCCGGGAGCTAACATTCCGAGCTTTACTGTTCCTATTGCCGTTCTTTTAAGCCTTTTTACTTCGAGGGATGCCGCTTCACACATTCTGCGGACTTCTCTGTTTCTGCCCTCGCTTATTTTAATCTCAAGCACATCTCTGCCTTCATATTTTTGAAGAACTGTGACTTCTGCCGGCGCTGTAATTCTGCCGTCAATATAAATCCCTTTGCTAAGCTTTTCTATTTGCTCTTCGCTTTGTATTGGAAAAACTGTAACGCGATATGTCTTTGTAATTCCGTATTTCGGATGCATAATAGCGTTGGCAAATTCTCCGTCATTAGTAAACAGAAGAAGTCCCTCGGAATTCCTGTCAAGTCTGCCGATAGGAAAGACAGGCAATCCAACATCTTTTACTAAAGAGGCAACGCACTTTCTGCCCATTTCGTCACTCATTGTCGTAATATAGCCGCGCGGCTTGTTCAGCATTATATAAATATGCTTATCGGGTCTTTTAAGCTTTACGCCGTTTACTTTTACTTCGGCGTCATAAGGGTCAACCTTGTCCCCAATATTAGCTTTTCTGCCGTTTACGAATACCTGCCCCGCCGCTATCATTTCTTCCGCTTTTCTGCGTGACAGATAGCCGCACTCTGATATATATTTTTGAAGTCTTATTTTTTCCCGTGTCATTTATAATTCCTTATTTTTTAAAAATTAAATCTGCTCTTTCTTTTAAAAAGCTTCTTATTTTATTAATAAAGCTTTCGTACTTGCACAAGTCCTCATCATACTCTGTTTCTACATCAAACTTTGCGACAAGCGAAACAGACTCCACAAGAGCGTCTCCAATATAATAGTCCATTCTGCCTACTATTTTTCCCGTTTTAACGGGCGCATATACGAATGGCTCAATATATACTTGCCTTGTAACGGTTTCGGACTTACCGTTTATTAAGGTATACTGTGGCTGCCTAAAAGGTTCTACAGTGACTTTAGGGATAATTCCGCCCACGACCGGCACATCAAATTGTGTAAGATTGCCTTCAATTTGCGTAATTTCGCATGTTGAAAAACCATAATTAAGAAGCTTTTTATGGTCACCCCAGTCATTAGGAGCATTGAGCGTTACACAGATAAGAGTTATTCCGTCCTTTTGTGCTGCAGATACGAGGCACCGACCGGAATTCTTTGTAAATCCCGTTTTTATGCCGATAACCCCGTCATAGGATGAGAGCAGCCTGTTGTGATTATACAGTGTTCGTTTGTACGGCGGATTGCCGTACTCAAGGCTTGCGCTTTTTAATGAGCATATTTTTACGAACGCCGGATTTGAAACGGCTGCAGCGCCTAAAACTGCCATATCATATGCCGTAGAATAATGCTCTTTGTGCCAAAGCCCTGTTGGATTAACAAAATTCGTGTTGCTCATACCAAGCTGCTTTGCTTTATCATTCATTAGTTTTGCAAAGCTTTCTTTACCGTCTGCTATAACGAGTGCCGTCGTGTTGGCGGCATCGTTGCCGCTTTGCAGCAGCATACCGTATATAAGCGCTTTTACCGTTACGGTGTCTCCCTCTTTTAGCCCCATAGATGTGCCTTCTACCGTTACCATTTCTTTCGTTGTAACTATTTCCATATTCGGGTGTCCATACTCAATTGCTAAAAGAGATGTCATTATTTTCGTAGTGCTTGCAACCCCAAGTTTCTTATTTTCATTTTTTCCGTATACTACACGGTTACCGTCCGTCGTTATTAAAACTGCTGACTCTGCGGATACAGACAAAGGAGCTGCCGCTGATACGCTTCCCGTTAAAATAATGACTAAAAGAATAAAAACTGTTATTTTTTTCATTATATATCACCTGCCTTGTACAAGATATGCAGGTGATATTAGAAAAATTATTTACAGTTTATTTTTCGCTTGCGTCCGAACTGTCGGTTTCATCCTTTTTAACCTTGCTAACAAGACCTGAAACCTTGTCAAACATTTCAGGAACGAGGTTTATAACTCTCTCTGCCGGATTATTAAGTCCGGAAATTTGCCTTATGCTTACATCGCCGTCTCTTACAATAAGGAATGCTACGGGGTTAATGGTAATACCCGCGCCGCCGCCGCCGCCGAAAAGCTCAACATTGTTTTTCGAGGGGAAGTCAGAGCCGCCTGACGCAAATCCGTAAGTAACCTTTGATACGGGAATAATAACCGTTTTGTCGGGAAGATTTATAGGCTCGCCGATAACTGTGCTGACATCCACAAGCTCGCGTACCTTTTCGATTGTTACGGAGAGAATGTTCGCCGCCTTTTGCTCTTTCATTCAAAAGCACCGCCTTTACTTTTTTTATTATTTATATTTTTGATTGCTTTTTTGGCTTTCTTAAAAGCTTTATAAGCACTTTCAAAACAACTTTAAACAGAAGTCTTACAACAAAAGCTATTGCCGCGTTTAACACTTTTCTTGGTATGACAAGAAGCTTTACATAAAGATGAATTTCGTTTTTATATGCAATATAATCCGGATAAATATCTATATCATATTTTCTTGTTTTAAGCCGAGAGATTATGCTGCCAAACAGCGGATACAGCTCTGCACATACTTTTCCATATTCAATAGCCGTTTTTGCAGCGTCAGGCTTTGATACTCTCATCGTGTAATAAAGCTCGTCTATAATAATAGCCTTTAATGTGTTTCCTAAAAACTTATTTAACGCGTCCACAGAGTCCTTTAGCATTTTAACAAGCCCGTCGTACCCGTGAGCATTCCAAAGGTCTTTTAGTAGTGAAGGGGGTTTTTTCGTGGTTTTTGCCGCTTTCTTTTCATCGGTTGTTTGAAGTCCCGTTTCAGGCTCAGGTGTTTTTTCGCTTTTTGCTTTTTCATCTTTTTCGCTTTGTGCTTCATTCTTTTTGTCTGACTGCTTTTCAATCAAAGGCAGCAGATTAAATTTTAAGAACAGCCATTTTATTTGCAGTTCAATATATTCCTTGTATTCAATCAATACGGTAACACGGATTGAAAGCACAAGAATGAAAAACACAACAATTCCAAGTACTGTTAAGAGAAACGGCAAAAGCTCACCTTCTTTATTTTATAGTTAGATATTTTCTGCTAAATCGAGTGTAATTTGATTTAAGTCTGCATCAGTATCAGACATTAAAAGCTCTTTATCATCCTTTGGCAGCTCCGGTAAATCATCAAGAGAAGAAAGTGAAAAGCACCGTAAAAATGCAGAAGTAGTGCCGTGCAAAATCGGTTTACCGGGAAGGTCAAGCCTGCCCTTTTCTTCAATTAACCCTCTTTGAGTAAGCGTTGTGATAACTCCTGAGCATTCAACGCCTCTTATTTGGTCTATGTAAGACTTAGTGATAGGCTGATTATACGCTATAATGGCAAGAACCTCAAATGCCGCTTGTGATAAAGGTGTATTTCTTTTTAAGTCAAGCGCCGCTCTTACCTCGTTCACAAATTCTTTGCGGCTGCAAAGCTGATATTTTGCACCAAGTTTTAAAAGGCAAATTCCGCTTCCTGTTTCATCAAGTCTTGCCGCTAAATTTTCAAGGATTTTTTCTGTATCCAGAACAGATATTTCTAACACTTCTGCTATTCTATCCGCCTCTAACGGCTCAGCGGCGGCAAAAAGAATTGCTTCTGCGGCAGATATTAGATTTTTTGCTTTCATAATACTCCCATTTCCTTAACATTTGTTTCAACGAGTGAAACTGCCGTTTCATCACCCGTTCCGGAGATATAAATCATCTTATTTCGCGCAAGCTCAAGAACAGCAAGGAATGCCGCTATTAGGTCAGAGCGCGAATTGGCATGCTCTAATATGTCAAAAAGTCGCTTCTTCTTAGAGGTTTTAAGCGTATTTACTATGTAATCAATTTTAGACGCTACCGATACAATCCTTCTTTCAACAATTGACTTAAATGACTCTATCGGAGGCGGCAGACGGCGCAGTTTGCGCCCTGCGGCAAATGAATAAGCAGATAATAGCTGCGACGGCTCGTGCAGTCTTTTATAAGAAAAGTCAGGCTCTATGTCCTCAGGCTCTCTTTCAAGATAATCAAATCCGTCAGTCCTAAGAGCTAATTGTGACGCTAATTTCTTGCAATCGCGATACCCTATAATCTCAGCGGAAAGCTCCTTTTTAAGCTCCTCTGCTTCTTCGTGTATGGGAAGAAGGGATACTGTTTTTATGTACACAAGGCGCGCCGCCATTTCAAGAAAAGCACTTGCCGCGTCAAGGTCCTCGTCTTTTATTCCCTTAACATATTCAAGGTATTGCTCAACAAGCTCGATTATAGGAATGTCAATAATATCAAGCTTATGCTTATTTATTAAATGAAGCAGAAGGTCAAGCGGACCTTCAAAAACCTCAAGTTTATATGATAACTTGTCCATAATCCCTCACAAAAACAATGCCACAATTTTAAGTGCGGCTTTATTTATTATTAAATACAGCACATTCACTAAAAACGAAAGCGGTCTTGTCAGCACTCCCGTAAAGATTAAAAGCAAAACTGCATACATTATATATCTTTCATACCGCATTATTTTATAATAATACTTCGACGGTATTAAAAGCGTTAAAATTCTTGAGCCGTCAAGCGGAGGAATTGGCAGTAAATTAAAAACACCAAGTCCTATATTAATAACTGCCGCAAACGAAAAGAATATCACCATACTATTTAATATCTCAAAGCCGCTTTTTATATACAGAGCTAAAAAAATGTTATAAAATAATAGAAATATGAATGACATAGTGATATTAGCGCCGGGACCTGCAACAGCCGTTAACGCCATGCCTACACGCGGATTTTTGAATTTTCGCATATTTACCTGAACAGGCTTTGCATAACCAAAGCCAACGAGTAAAATCATAAGCGAACCTATGGGGTCAAGGTGTTTTATTGGGTTTATAGTAAGCCTGCCCATAAGGCGGGGCGTGTCGTCCCCTAACATTGTAGCCACTTTCGCATGCGCCCACTCGTGTATCGGGAGAGTGCAAAACAGCACAAAAACAGTAGCTGAGAGTGATATTATTACTTCTAAAAATGTGATTTCGCCTCTAAAATACTCAAATAGCTCTCTAATCATTTTTCTTCCTGCCTTTTAACATTATAACTCTGTCTATATCATTATCATCTTTAATAACCCTTCCGCCTGCGGCAATATTAAGGAAAAAGCTTAAAACTCCTCTAACTTGATTTTCCCCGCACTCCATAGCAATTATACCGTTGTTGTTAAGGCTTTTAAACCATGAGGCGGCAATAATACTATAAAAATCAAGCCCGTCAATTCCGCCGTCAAGGGCTATTCTCGGCTCAAATAAAACCTCTTTTTGTAATAAATCAATATCATATGTCGGTACATATGGCGGATTTGAAACGATTATATCCGGATTTGGTATATTGAATGACTTTTTACCTTTTTTAATGTCTGCCTGAATAATCTCTACATTGAAAAGATTGTGGAGCTTTATGTTCTGCCTTGCATAATAGTTAGCTTCGTCAGAAATTTCAAACATATACACACGGCAATTAGGAAAAAACTTTGCAATACTAATGCCGACACAGCCGCTGCCGCTGCAAAGGTCATAAACAACCTTGCCGCCCGACTTTTTAAGATGCTCGATAGCAAGGCGCGGTAAAATCTCTGTTTCGGGGCGCGGTATAAGAACACCTTTGCCAACCTTGAACTTCAAATCAAAAAAGTCCCATTCTTCAAGTATGTATTGCAAAGGCTCGCCGCCTGCCCGCCTCTCAACACAATCGTAAAACTTTTTTAGCTTCAGCTCGTCCACATTTTCACGGCTTTTCATAAGCAACTGTGTTTGGTTTAACGAAAAGCAAAACTCCACAAGCTGCCTTGCGTCAAATTCGGCATTTTCACAGCCGCTTTCTGTAAGAGTTTTCACCGCGTCGCGGTATGCACTGTATGCGTTCAAATTGCATCATCCTCCGGATTTTCTGTGATTACGGATTTTAGGGCATCTATGCCTACTTCAATAATATCGTCGTCAGGCTCTGCTGTCGTTATCCTTTGCATTAAAAGCCCCGGTGCGGATAACACTTTTGTAACTACATTGTCATGCTTGCCGGAATATCTGATAAACTCATAGCCAAGCCCCATAATAAGCGGCATAATAAGCAGTTTTATGCCCACCCACACGATACGAACTTCGTCTATACCCTTAAAAACCAGAGCCAATACAGATGATATTACTATGCTTATAATTAGCATAACGAAAATAAAGCTTGTACCGCAACGCGGGTGAAAACGGCACTGCCCGCGCACATTATCAACCGTTAATTCAAGCCCTTTTTCGTAGCAAGTGATTGATTTATGCTCTGCGCCGTGGTACATAAACACCCTTTTTATGTCCGGCACCTTAGATACAGCAAATATATAAATTATAAAAATTATCATCCTTATTATGCCCTCGAATAACGGATGAAGTTTTTCAATGGCGCCTAAAAACAAGTATTCATCAAAAAGGTCAACAAGCAAAGTAGGAAGATAGAAGAACATCAGAAAAGCAAGTGCAAAGCCAATGATTGATGCTATAAATGTTAGCGCCGTCATCATTTTTTTGCCCATATGCTCGGTAATCCATTTGTCTAACTTCGACATATTCTCTTGTTCCTGTTCTGTGTCAAGTCCCGCTTTTTCCGCTGACAGCGTCATACACTTAAACCCGAAAACCATAGACTCAATAAAACTTACAACCCCTCTAATAACGGGAAAGCCGGCAGGACGAAACCTGTCTTTAAGCCTCTTAAAGTCTTTTTTTTCTGTTTCTATTGTACCGTCGGGCAAGCGTACAGACATATATGCCCCCTTAGGTCCTTGCATCATTATGCCTTCTAAGAGCGCCTGTCCGCCGACGGAGGTTTTATGCTTTATATCATTCTTTTTATTACTCATTAGCCTGTGACCTTTCCTCAATTATGTTTGCCGGCGGTAAAATCGGCAAAGTTACTATGACCTTTGTACCGCTTCCTAATTCACTTTCAAAAGTAAGAGAGCCGCCGTGCCGCCTTACGATTTCATCACAAACGGCAAGCCCTATACCGGAGCCTCTGACTGATATATTGGATTTGAAAAACTTTTCTGTAACCTTGGGCAAATCCTCCGGGTCTATTCCGCAGCCGTTATCCTGCACTGAAACGGAAAGCATATTTCCGTCAACATCGGCAAATACATCAATTTTACCGCCTTGGCTTGAATATTTAATTGCATTGTCAAGAATATTGACAAATACCTGTTTAATTCTGTCGGGGTCTCCGTCCATAGGTGACGGCATATCTGTAACTGCGTAGTTAAGCTCCATTCCCTCACGCCTTGCGCGCTCCTTAAATACATATACCGCCTCGTCAAGTTCCGCTAAAACATCCATTCTTTCTGTTCTTAAAGATAGCGAGCCTGTCTGCATTCTGGAGAAATCCAATAAATCCTCCAACAGCTCCGAAAGTCTGTCCGACTCTCTTATTATAACAGAAATCCCGCGTTTTGTAAGCTCTTTATCCGTTTCCGATACATCTATAAGAGTTTCTCCCCAACCCTTAATTGCCGTAAGCGGCGTGCGAAGCTCATGTGACACGGTTGAAATGAAATCATTTTTTAGTTTATCGGAGGCTTTTAACTCCTTAATCATATTGTTAATCGCCTCAGAAAGCTCACTTATTTCATCATTACCCTTTACTTCTATCTCAACATTTAAGTCGCCTTTTGCAATTCTTGCGGCAATTTCACCTATTCTATGCACCGGCCGAACTATGGATTGTATAAAAAACATTCCCGATATATAAACGAGCGAAAGTGATATGATGAGCGCAAACACAATGATAAATGATGTAGAAATAAGCCTTTTATTAACCTCCTCAAGTGAAGAAATAAAACGCACCCCGCCTTTAAAACTGCCGTCGCCGCTTGGGAAAACCATTGTAACAGCCATAATTGACTCCCCGTTAGAGTTTTTCCCCACATATTGAGCTATTAAAGTGTCGGAGCTTTTTGCTTGCTCTACATCCTGAAAATTGAATGCAGCGGTTTCTACACCAAAACCCGTTGTGGTTGCGACTACATTACCGTGTTTGTCAATAACCCATGCATCTACATATTCCTTATTTTCAAAGCTTTCAATATATTGTCTTGATATAGATTTAAAAGACTCGTCCGTACCGTTTAAATACGGTGCGAAAAACGCCGTCACACTGTCATTAGCGTTGCTTATGAGAAAGTTGCTTACATAGTTGTTGTAATACGCTCTCGTCAGGCTTAAAATTATTGCAGCAAGAAAAAGGAAAAAAAGAGCGGTAACGGTAAGGGAATTTAATATCCACCGCCTTGATATGCCGCGCAATTTCATTGTAATCACTCCGTTTACCGTCGAGCGTTATTACTCAACCCACTTGTAGCCATATCCCCATATTGTTACTAAGTATCTTGGCTCTGAGGGACTGTCCTCTATCTTCATTCTCAGTCTTCTTATGTTTACATCTACGACCTTTTCATCTCCGTAATACGACGCTCCCCAAACATTTTCAAGGATTTTATTCCTTAGAAGGGGTTTTCCGGAATTCGTGAAAAAGTATTCAATAATCTGAAACTCAACTTGAGTAAGCTCTATTTGCTGACCGTCTTTCAATAGCGTTCTATTGCGTAAATTTAACTCGAAAGGTTTTAGTGTTATAGTGTCGTTGTTTATTGAAGTATCGGGTTCCCCGTTCATAGTTACGCGCCTGTAAACAGCATCAACTCTTGCCATAAGCTCTGAGGGCGAAAAAGGCTTTGTTATATAATCATCAGCACCCATTAAAAGCCCTGACACCTTATCCATTTCCTGCGTCTTGGCTGTAAGCATAATAATACCTATGTTCCGGCTTTGCTCTCGTAGCTTTTTACATACTTGCAGCCCGTCCATAACAGGCATCATTATATCAAGCAACACCACATCAAAAGCGTTGCTGTTGCTGTTATATATTCTTAGAGCCTCTTCACCGTTTTCAGCCTCCGTTACATTGTAACCGCCTCTTTTTAGCGTTATTGCGATAACCTCTCTTATAGAAGCCTCGTCTTCCGCTACAAGGACATTTTTCATAAGCGACCCTTCCTCTCCTTGCGTTAAAAACTATTTTTTGCAGCTAACATTTTTATATAAGCAGTAAATTCTTTGAAATATAATCAACGGTTATAGAGTACCTTTTAGCCGCGGGATAAATAACGCACCAATAGTTACCTTTTTCCCCGCTTGCCACAAGTGTATATCCCGATAAAACTTTTGATACATTCCCGCTAAATTTCAATGCAAATAAATCATCACCGTATTTATTCGCCTTTTCGCTCCATTCACAAAAAACAACATCACCCGATTTCTCATCATATCTTGCAGTAATAGAGTTTACTCTCCAATTAACCTTGAAAAAGTATAAATCAGACGGGTTATAAATTGTTAGCACATCCTGCTTTAACTTGCCATTTTCAACAGAAAGCCATTTTAGCATTTCAATATATAAAGCGTCATTAGTTTCCTCGCTGCCCGATATTAACTGCTTTTGCCTCACGCCTATTAGCTCTGTTATAACGGGAATTTCATAATATCCGTCATTATCAATATCACGAGTGTGTATCATCGCTTTTCGGAATGTGTCAGCCAAGGGGTTTTTAAGCTGTCGTGTCAACTTATTTTCAGTCTTTGACCACACTAAAACCTCTGTAAAAAGCCCAACCTCGCTTTTCATTACATCAAGAAACAGCCTTGTACTATCCTTATTATTTAATGAAACAATATCTTTATGTGTTTTTGAAACAGCGGCTATATTGCTGTCAAGAATTAACTCTGAGGCGAGTTTTACTGTATTGGTTTTCATAAAATTAAACACTCTTAAATATGTCTTAGGAATTTGCTCGGTATCGTCAATATAAAGTATGCAAAGCTCATAAAACCCATCTAAATCGAAGTCGATTAACTCTTTATATGTAAAGTATTCATTTGCCTTTGCCGTAAAAACAAATCTACCGTCATTTGAAACTGTAAAATCAATAACGCTGACGATACGCGTTGTTTTATTGTCAAAAAGCGACCATGAAATAATCACTTCGGATTTACCGTCTATATTTGCATCAATAAACTCAATTTCATAAACGGCATTTCCGGAGCCTTTAAGGTCCGCAACGCTTACCCAGTTATCTTCTATTTTCTGAAGAATATTAACTCGAACCGATGTATCCGCAGAGCTGTCAGAATAAAACACGAATGCTTCCTCAATGCTGTCTCCGTTTATGTCATATAAAACAAAAGGAGATAAAAAGGAGCCTTTTGAAGGTGATTTGAGTGTTACTTTTTCACCTACATTTTTTTCAAAAGCAAGCTGTAACGCCTGTCTCTCCCCCTCAAGTCTTGGCGGTCTTATGGTTTTGCTCATAGGAAAACCCGACACTAAAGAGCAGCCCGATAGAGAAATACCTAAAACAAACAATAGTACAAAAAGTAATAAGCTCTTCTTTTTCAATTGACCACCCTTTCTAAATTCTTTTTATAAACCTTAATATTTAATGTCACATGTATATTTTCCATATGCCCAGCATGTTGTGTTGCTTGTGTATACCCTTGCCTCAAATGCCGTAACACCTTGCTCGATTTCCTTTGATTTTAAGTCAACATCCGCAAAAATATCGCTGGCTTTTAAAAGCTCAATAGTTTCCGCCGGTCCTACAATAGTTACTGAGGAATTTAATCCCGATACTAAAGTTACAGGAGCTTTGTTTACATTATTCGTAATTTTAATATTTTTTGACGGCACCATAAAAGTTCGCTGCTCCATATCCGCCATATCTATTTTCACATCGAAAGATTTAGCTTTACCGCTGTATGCTATTTCTGTTAAATTGTCCGCAGGGAAAGAGAATGTGTTGTTGTTTACGGAAATATCCTTAAAATCAACAGAGCCGACAATTGCGGATTTCGTCGTTTCATACTCTTCAATAGAAACATCAAAATTATCAAACGCGGGGCTTACGCTATATTTTAACGGTAAAGAAAGATAATAGCTCGTGGCATTCTTAAATGTTATGTCAACCGGCAATCTTTTCTCTCCATATACCGGTACTCTCATACTTATATCGCCCGCCAAGTCTGCCGATAAATACTTAAAGCTTTGTTTGTGATTTTCATCCAAAATTAAAAATTCGGAATCAAGCGTCGTGCTGCTAAGCAGCGTGCTGCCTACTGTTGCTCTTGCTACGACAGACGCTATTCTTGAAATCTCCGCAGCCGGTCCTTTTATTGTTATTGTGCTTACTGATAAAAGCGGTTCGCCAAGCTTAAATTCTTTTTCGGTAAGTGAAAAATCACCGTCTGCAATAATTTCGGGCGTTATTGAAAATTCCTGCGTTTTCTCTACATCAAAATAAACTTCAACCGATTGCTTTGACATTCCCACAATCTCATATTCGCCGCTGTTTTTCGCCGTAGCTTTTAGGTCTAATCTGTGTGTGCCTGCTGTATTTACATACTCTGTTACGGCAGAAACAGATATATCGTCTGC
>LSQX01303372.1_pt1 | contig 16307 bp, 16 predicted proteins | sample 654561 | NCBI WGS metagenome assembly LSQX01 (sample SAMN04489861, study PRJNA283612) | anaerobic digester metagenome | isolation source: 4 biogas reactors fed with cattle manure at either 37C or 55C with and... | place: Denmark: Kongens Lyngby | collected 2014 | reverse complement strand
CCTCTGGGTACGTTGACATGACAATTGAAACATTGAGAAGATTTGGAGTTGCTGTCGATGTACTGCCTAGTGGATTTACAGTTTCGGGAGGTCAGTTGTATAGGACTCCCGGTACACATAAAATTGAAGGCGATTTCTCAAATGCTGCTTTTTGGCTTACTGCAGGTGCGCTTTCCGGTACTATTTCATGCGCATCGCTAAACCGGAAAACAAAACAGCCCGACAGTGGGATTGTCGCGGTTCTTAGAAGGATGGGGGCAGATATTGATTGGAGTAGTGAAGACTCTATTAGGGTTCACCGCTCGACCTTGCATGCAACCGAGATTGACGCTTCAGGGATACCCGATCTGGTACCTGTTCTTGCAATCGCAGCCTCTGTAGCCAAAGGCACTACAGTTATCCGCAATGCTGGGCGCCTAAGACTAAAAGAGAGTGACCGCCTGTCCGCTGTGGCTGATAACTTGCGAAGGATTGGCGGTGATGTCAAGGAGTACGAGGACGGTCTTGAGATAACAGGGGTTGAACAGCTGGAGGGCGGAGAGATCGAAGGATATAACGACCACAGAATAGTAATGGCATTTGCCGTAGCTTCAACTGTAAGTCGAGGGCCTATTTTGATTCACGGCGAAGAATCGGTGAATAAGTCCTACCCGGACTTCTTTTCTGACTTTAAGAAGCTGGGCGGGACTGTGATATACAGAGATCCTAGACGTGGTTCGCAACATAACAATATCAGGAGGGAGCAAAATGGAACTAAACGACATTAGAGCGAAAATCGACGCAATCGATGATGAACTTGTAAGCCTTTTTGCGCGTCGAATGGATCTGGCACTCGAAGTTGCCAAATACAAAAGGCAGAATGGGACGCCAGTCCTTAATAAGAGCCGCGAGCGTGAAATCATAAGCCGTGTTACTGAGCAAGTACCTGAGAGTCTCCAGGGTTATACAAAGGTACTATTCTCGACACTCTTTGATTTAAGTCGTTCGTATCAGAATGGACTACTGACAGAAATGAGCCCATTGGCAACACAAATTGATCAGGCTCTCAAGAACACAAATGAGCAGTTTCCCTCAAAGGCGATCGTTGCATGTCAGGGTGTTGAGGGTGCATACTCCCAGATTGCCTGCGATAAGTTGTTTTCGCTGCCGAGCATTATGTATTTTCACCGGTTTGACGGCGTATTTAGAGCAGTGGACAAGGGTCTCTGCAGATACGGGATCCTACCAATTGAGAATAGCTCCTACGGTTCGGTAATAGAGGTCTATGACCTAATGAAGCAGTACAGCTTTCATATTGTAAGAAGCATAAAATTACATGTACAGCATGTGCTGCTAGCGAAACCCGGTAGTGAGATGTCGCAAATTAGTGAGGTATTCTCGCACGAGCAAGCAATTGGTCAGTGCAGTGAATTCCTTAAGTCATTAGATGTAAAGGTCACAATTTGTGAAAACACCGCTATGGCTGCAAAAATTGTTGCGGAGTCAGACCGGATGGATGTGGCAGCAATATCTTCGCCAAGCTGCAGAGAGCTGTATGATCTGGCAGTGCTTTCTGATTCGATCCAAAACACCGATGGAAATTTCACGCGCTTTATATGCATATCAAAAGAGCTGGAGATATATCCTGGCGCAAACAGAGTAAGCCTTATGCTGTCTGTACCACATAGACCCGGTGCACTCTATGAAGTAATAGCAAAGTTCTCCGCCCTAGGAGTGAACTTGACAAAATTGGAGAGCCGTCCTATCCCCGGGAAGGATTTTGAATTCTTGTTCTATCTCGATTTGGAGGCTTCCGTCTATTCAGAGGAGCTTATTAGGCTGTTGTGCGAACTGAGCAGTGCTCCTGAAGGGATTGTTTTTCTTGGCAGCTATTCTGAAATATGAAAGCCCACGATGGAGTCAGGAGGATAAGATGCTCTGCGGTTTAATTGGAAAAAATCTAGCGCACAGCTACTCGGCAATAATCCATGAAGAGATTGGCCGATATAGTTATGATTTGATAAATCTATCCGAGGAGGAGCTGGAGCGGTTTCTTCAGAGACGCGATTTTCGGGGCATCAATGTGACAATCCCGTACAAAAAGTCGGTCATCCCCTATTGTGACAGCTTAGACACGACGGCGCTCAGAATCGGCAGTGTAAATACAATAGTAAACGACAGCGAAGGCAAGCTAAGAGGGTATAATACCGACTACTTCGGATTTCTCGCTATGTGCAAATGCTCCAACATTGATTTTAAGGGTAAAAAGGTATTGATTCTCGGAAGTGGCGGAACAAGCGCCACAGTGCACGCTGTAGCGACGGATATGGGTGCAAGCGAAATTATTGTTGTTTCGAGAACGGGAAGAGAAAACTACAGCAATGTGGATAGACATATGGACAGCAATGTAATTGTCAACACAACGCCAGTGGGTATGTACCCCAATAACGGTGAGTGTCTGATTGACTTGAACGAGTTTACAAACTGTACGGGCGTAGTGGATGTTATATATAATCCTCTTCGTACTCGTTTGATTCAGCATGCACAGGAACTAGGTATCCCGTGCGTTGGGGGCTTAACCATGCTTGTAGCTCAGGCGTGTTACTCTGCACAATTATTTACTGGCGGAAAGTCCAGAGGAGATCATAGCAGTGCACAAAAAGTTAGCGGCGATGAGAACATCGCAAGGCTCCAGCGCTCTCTCCTTAGGGGTGTATGTAACATAACTCTTATCGGTATGCCCGGTAGTGGAAAAACAAGTATAGGGAATAAGGTTGCTTCAATGCTTGATAGAGAGTTTATTGATACCGACACACTCATAAGTCAGAGAGTTGGTATGACAATACCGGAAATATTCGAGAGGCACGGTGAAGCATATTTCCGCAGTGTTGAATCGGATGTTATCGCAGAGTACAGTAAGCTTTCAGGCAAGGTAATTTCATCTGGTGGCGGTGCAGTGCTTTCTGAAGAGAATCGCAGAAATATCCTTCAGAACTCCTTCGTAGTACAGATCACCCGAAGCATCGACGAACTGGAGGCTGAAGGCAGACCGCTATCCCGAAGCTTGGACACATTGCGCAGGATGGCAGATGAGAGGCAACCGCTGTATGATATGTGTAGCATGGCTACGGTTCAGAATGATGGGTCGGTTGAGAATGCGGCAAGAAGGGTAGTGGAGGTCTTCAATGCGTATACTGGTGATTAACGGACCGAATATCAATATGCTCGGGGTACGGGAGAGAGGAATATATGGTTCAGAGACCTATGAAGACCTGCTTAAATATGTCCGTGAAGTCTGTGTCGAGAATGATATAGAGCCAACCTTTTTTCAGTCAAATCATGAGGGAGCTATAGTTGATGCTATTCAGGAGGCGTATGGGCGCTACGATGGAATTGTAATAAATCCAGCGGCATATACACACACAAGCATTGCGATACTTGATGCGTTAAAGGCTGTTTCCATTCCAGCAGTGGAGGTCCATCTCTCCGACATCTTCAGTCGTGAACCATTCAGACATGTATCCTACCCGGGCATTGCATGTGTTAAGTCCTATGTCGGCATGGGGTTTGAGGGCTATAAAAGGGCAGTTCTTTTTCTTAAGCAGTACTGTGACGGCTCTAATTCTCATTTCTCCTAATCATGAATCTAGCCGTCCTCGGTTCAGACATCAGATGAATCTCAAAAGAAAAACAGATAATAGGTCGGAAGGGCAGCAGCGGCTAAGGCAAGAATTGCAACGCCCACCGCTGCGAGCTTGCTCTGCTTACTCCAGTTGTGGACCGTAAAGGTGATCATGTAAAACAGGAAGATAAGCAGGGGCAGGATAACAACATATTTCATATATATCACCGGCTAATACTTTACTGAATGGGATTCGACCAGTTTTCTCGCGTGCTTTAGAGACAATTCAACATTCACTTTGACAACAGCATCGGTAAACTTGTTGTTCCACTCATAAGCTAGTAGCTCATCAACAGTAAGAAAGTTTTTTGTCGCCTTGTCACCGAACTTGAAAGGGTCGACCCCCAAGGATCGGCACCTGTCGATAATCTCTTCAATACGCTCTCTAATGTAGTCACGGCAGGTGTTTTCGACATACTCCCTGTCCGATTTATCCATGATGTCTAGTTCCGAATGTTCATTTAGCAGACTTCCCTTTAGTACTATCGTTACATGAATATGCGGTGCATCCTCCGACGTATCCACTCTGATCTTGTTTGAGGCTTTTTTCTCCAGTCGCAAAGAGATTATCCCATCAACACCCTCAGGTGAGGGGACAGATAGATTGGCGCTTTTAAGCTCGTCACGCAGCATAAGGAGAAAACGCGTCTCATCACCGTCAAGCTCTGATATCATTTTGTCGCTTTCAAATAGCGCAGTTCCCCACAGTTCGATTTCGTTATCGCTTATGCGTGGAATTTCACCTGCCTTGTGGGCGCCACCTGGCTTGCTTACCCCTGACATATCGCCCTCGGAGGGCTTTTTATATGCAGAGAAATCGTTCGTGGCGGCTACAACTGCAATGCTCTGCGATGTTGGAGACTTCATTGATACATAAAAGCCGCCGAGAGTGGTATACGGGAAATAGCCGATATCTTTGCTCTGCTGAACCCAAATGCGGTAGTTCTTAATTACAGAGGAGCCAATGAACGGTTTATTTGCCATGACAAAGTCATATGCACTTCCCTTAGTCACAAGGAAGAAACTTGAGCGCCGCAGGTCGGGGTGACTAATCAACTGATACACATAGTTGCTGATCCCCTCCATGGCAATCTCTTCGGATATTGCAATTACATGTGCCTGCGAGAGGTCAACTTGCCTTTGAATGGAGGCATTCAGCATGTCAAGCCCTTCTGATAGCGAGGGTGCATCCAGGGACACGATGGAGTATCCGTCCACACTGTGTTCCCCTCCGCTTTCTCCACCGCCGCCTCCCGAACTGCTACCGCCCCCGCTACTTCCTGCGTTCGCTTTCTGTGATGGAAACTGCACTGTTATACGCCAGTTGTTTGTAGCACCCTTATCTATACCGATCACTGTTATATGGACAAGATCATCTATTTCACGCGCATCAAAGCATCCTGAAAAGGTGACGAGAACTGTAGTAACTATTATGAACAACTTCATATATCGCATATATCGCCTAATATATCGTCTATTTCTTTTCATGTGCACCATCCCTCTTCTTTCTTAACAGCGAGATAACAAGGGTAAATATTGGCACTGCAAAAAAAGGGATCGATCCGACCTGTCTTATCGTCTGTATACCCATATATACACTCCCCGATATATTCGACTCAATTAGACAGGCAAATAGCGTAATGATGCCCCAGCCCACTATTATTGGCCTTCTATCACGTATCCTAAATATCCTGCAGTAGATGCTTACAGAAGTATAGAATATTGCGGTGCACGAAATCAAAGTAGTTATTACCCACAGAAAGAGAAATATCGGTTCAATTCTCTGCAGGAATCTGCCCCTGTCTATCATCTGGCTTAGCTCGTACATCGGCGACACAACCTCTTGACCAATGTAGAAGGGGAAAGAGAGGACGTATGCAAGAAATGACAGTGTGGAAATCGCACCAGAAATGATAAGTGCAGTAAGCCCCGCTTTCTTAACATAGTCGGTGCCCTGTAGGGAGCCAGCAAAAACCGTCAATATGATTACTTCTCCATAAGTAGAACTTCTTAAAACTGCATATACCAGCGTCTTCTGAATACCGAACCCCAGTATTGGAAAAATGTTTGATGTATTATAGTCACCCGAGGCAAGGAACAACAGTGTCAGAAAACCAGCAACAATGAAGAAGGAGAAAATTTTCGCTGTGCGGACAAGTCCTTCAAGCCCAAAGAAGGATATTATGACCATGCTTATCACGAAGGCCGAGATGATAAACCAGTCGGGTGAGTTTCTCAATACATACAGGTGCAGCACTTCCTGAAACTCGGAAATATTTTGGAATAGTAGATAAATCAGGTATGCTCCCAACAAAGCCGAGACCACTGATCCTAATATCTGACCGAATACAACCTCATATATCTCTGTCAGTCCGCGGCCAGGGAAACGCCTTAGCAGTACCACAATGAGGGCAAAGCATGCTAAAGCTATCAACCCGGAGAGAAGCGGCATGAACCATCCTGAAGGACCAAGAATGGCAGCTATAACAGCTGGACTCGTAAAAAATAGTTTTGCTGTGATTGCACAGACACAAAGCCAGACTGCTTCCTGAACACCGAATTTGCCCTCTTCGTGCATTTTTGCTCCTCCATCATGTATAGATCATGTTTCAAGTCACTTCTCTTTGCTTTGCCAGTTCATTACGGGACTTCCTGCGCGCCTACGGTTACCGGTATTAAGATAATCCGGTCGCTGTGTTTGAGACCACACGGCCCCCCTTGTTATGACATCGGGGTTTTTCTCTGTCTTGGGTGCAACTGGGGAGAAGTACGGAACACCGAAGCTCTTAAGCGAGCTTGCCGACACGAAAAGCACAAGCAGCCCAAGGGAGATGCCGTAGAAACCGGCCATAGTACCAAGCAGAATAAAAACAAATCGCACGATTCGTAGCGAGTACGATAAATGGATGTCCGGGACCGAAAAGTTACCGAGGCCTGTTACTGCCACGATTATAATCAGCACCGGGCTAACAAGCCCTGCCTCTACCGCAGCTTGCCCCAAAACAATCGCGCCGATAATTCCGAGAGTCTGGCCTACTGCTCCCGGTATTCGGATCCCCGCCTCCCTAATAATTTCGAAGGTGAGTTCCATTATCAACACTTCTAGAAGTCCCGGGAAGGGAACGTTTTCGCGGGCTTGGTGTAATGACGACATAAGTTCAGACGGTATCATCTCGGTGTGGTATAGAGTGAGTGCGAGGTAAAGACCCGGTAAAAACACTGAAAAGCAGCACGCTACCAACCTGATATAGCGCTGGAAGGAACTATATTGCCAGCGTAACAGAGAGTCGTCCGACGTGTGGAAAAGATCAAAAAATGTGATGGGGACGATGCTTGCAAGGGGTGTGCCTTCAAAAATGAGAGATATATGTCCGTTCGCCAAGAAAGTTGCTGTTCTGTCGGGGCGCTCGGTGCTGATGCTTTGTGGAAATATGGAAAAGGGGCGCTGTTCTATTAGCTGATCTACAATGCCCGATCCGATTGAGATATCAATATCGATTTTTTCCAATCGTCTCTTCATTTCTTCTACTAACTTAGGGTTTGCAACACCTTTGATATATAGAAGGGCGCAGGATATCTGTCCCTTGTTTCCGATTGGCATTATCTCGGTAATTAGGTCCTTTGTACGGAGAATCTTTCTGACAAGCGTGATATTCGTCCTCAACTGCTCGACAAAGGCCTCATGCGGTCCATATACTACAGTCTCATTTAGGGGCTCAGATACTGAACGCGATTCGTAGCCGCGGGTCTCCACGATGACACATTCAGTCGACCCGTCGATAAATAGGGCAGTTAGCCCGTTTAGGATCTCGCGTATTGCTGTTTTGAAGTCACTTTCACGCTTTATCTCATTTGCTGCCAGAAGATTATCAGTGATATAGTCGACAGTGCAGACATCTTGTTCGTTTTCGGGGATAGGTCTCAGCATGAGTTGCCTGAGAATGTAATTATTGATCGTTTCTTTGTCAGCCATGCCGTCTATATACACCACAAAGGCATCGCAACTCTGCATAATGCGAAACTTACGGATAACAATATCCTTGTTCAAAGGGCTGTTCAGCTCTTGTTCAATGTACTTAAGATTGCGCAGCAAATCAGCATCGATAGGTTTCTCGTTCTTGGATTTGCAAGCTGACGAGCCTTCACTTTTCTCTGTCGATTTTCCCTCTGAACCCTCTGACCTATTACGCATCTGATTCCATTCAATGTAACTTACAGGGGTTGCCTTTTTGCCCGACTGCTCACTCTGAGAAGTCTGCGTCTGAGAAATATCTTTTGCTTCTCCCTTAGTGTCTCCGGACTCATCTGTATTTTCTATAACCCGCCCATCCAACGGTCCGTGGTCCGATTCATATGGTTCATCTTCCAACAGCTCAAACTCATTGTTGGACTGGGGTTCACTATAGAGTATTAGCTTTTTTAGTATTGATAGGATTTTCATGTTTTCCTCCTGGACAATTTGCGGCCAGCGTTCATTTGAGTAGTATTTCCTGCTGTAGCATAAATATGTATATTGAGAGGTGTGTGGCATGGTTAGGTTCTTTATGAGAAACCGGGAGATGGTATAAAAAGGAAGAAGCAAACTGTTGACAAAGACTTACTCGATGAATATAATGTACAACAATTAATATATTGAAACCGCTGATTAAGAGTAGTACATACCGATATGGTTTTTCCAGTGAGTTGCGGATGGTGTGAACGCGATAAAGACTGTGGTATGGAATGGACTTATGAGGGCAGAACGAAAGAGGATTGCACATACCTCGATTGAGGGTCTCACAAACTAGAGACAAATGTTGCATCTTTGAGTAGCAGTCTGACGGGATCTCCACCCGTTACCAAGGGAGCATATATGTTTGTATATGACTAGAGTGGGCGTATAACGCCAATTTAGGTGGTACCGCAGGAGCAGTAGCTCTTGTCCTAAGATGATTAGGACAGGGGCTTTTTTGATGGAAAAACTGTAGATGAAAAGGAGGTGGTTTTATGGCTGATGGTTGGTGGCGATTAATCTGGAGCAGTTCGAATATGTTGAGCTTACGCAGATTAACCTCACGTAGGTTGAGCTTAAGCAGATTAAGTTCGGGTTGGGCAAATAAGTCTTCGAGCAGGTCAAATAAGTCTATATGCAGAAATGAAAATCTATTTTGGAGGAGCCACTATGAAACGCTATATAAACCGCCTTTTTATTATATTGTTACTGGTAATCGTAACAATATGTGCAATGGTGTCCTGTGACACATCCGAGAGTTCAAAAGAGGAATCACGTACACTGAAAATTGGTGTCATCCAGTATGCACCGCATCCATCCCTTGATAACTGCTATGAAGGCTTCGTTCAAGGGCTTGAAGAAGCCGGCTTCAAAGTTGGCGACAACATTGAAATCGACTACCAGAACGCGCAGGGAGAGATGTCTAACAGCGATATGATAGCCAAGAATATGATCGCATCTAAATATGACCTGATACTTGGAATCGCTACCCCGTCGGCAATGTCGGCGTATAGTGCAGCAAAGGATACCGATATCCCGGTAATATTCTCAGCAGTATCAGACCCTGTATCGGCAGGTATCGTAAAGTCACTTGAGAGGCCGGAATATAACATAACCGGCACGTCGGACGTTCTACCGCTAGAGGATCAGATGAAGATGATCCGTGCGTTTCTGCCGGATGCTCAGAAAATTGGTATTGTGTACACAACGAGTGAGCCAAACTCAGTTTCACATTTGACACAGTTCAAAGATCTTGCACCTAAGTATGGATTTGAAATTGTGGAAGTGGGTGTGACAAACGCATCCGAAGTAGCAACAGCAGCAGTAACAGTCGTATCGAAGGGTGTAGACTGCATAAATAACTTTACTGACAACAATGTTGTTAATAACCTTACGTCATTGCTCCATGCAGCTGAAAATGCTGGCATTCCGGTATTTGGTTCGGAGATAGAGCAGGTAAAGAACGGATGCTTGGCGTCGGAGAGTATTGACTATATAAGCTTAGGAATCAAAACAGGGGAGATGGCCGCAGCTGTTTTGAAAGGGGAGAAGGCCTCTGAGATGGCTGTCCAGCTTATTTCTGACAGCACACCTGTTTACAACAGTGAGGTTTTGGAGGAGCTCGGCCTGTCTCTGCCCGAGGACTACGCAGAAGCTGAGGATGTATCATAAATAAGCAGAGAAAGGGGAACGGCTTATCTGATTTTCAACCCTTTGAGCTATAGGCATTATCAGAAGAGCCGCTCCCCATACTATCCATACTATATAGCTACAACCAGAAAGTGGGTTTTGTATCGGAATGGACATCATAATAGGCATTATTAGAAACATCCTTGAAGAGGGAAGCATATACGGCATTATGACGATGGGCGTCTACATAAGCTACAGCGTGCTAAAGTTTCCAGATCTCACAGTGGACGGCACGTTTCCGCTCGGAATGTGTGTTACAGCTGCCCTGATCTCATCGGGAGTAAATCCGGTTGTAGCTTGCCTGATTGCAGCCCTGTGTGGAGCAGTTGCAGGTTGTGTAACCGGACTTCTCCATGTTAAGTTGCACATCGCAGATTTGCTATCGGGAATTCTCGTAATGACAGCAATGTGGTCTGTAAACCTGGTTATCACCCGTGGCAGTGCTGTTGTGCCTTTTTACAACATGGATACGATTTTTAATTCAGGGCCTGTCACTCTGCTACCCAAGGGGCTTTATACTTGGAGAGTTCTGATAGTGTCGACCGTCGCAACCATTATTGTGAAGATAATCCTGGACTACTATATGAAGACAAAGTCGGGTCTCCTGCTGAGGGCAACAGGAGACAACCAACAGTTTGTCACATCTGTTTCGAAGAATCCCGGTGTGATGAAAATAATCGGACTCACTATCGGCAACGCCTGTACAGCACTTTCGGGCTCAATACTTAGCCAGGTAAGCGAATCGGCAAACATAAACAGTGGTACCGGTATTATGGTTATGGGTCTTGCATCCGTCATAATTGGATCGAGCATATTCAAAAAGGTGAATATCCTCAGTGCTACCACCAAAGTAATAATCGGAATGATACTATATAGAGCCTGTCTTGCTGTCGCCATGCAGCTAGGTCTCCCGACAAACTATCTAAAGATGCTTATGGCCGCAATTTTCACAGTCGCACTAGTCGCAAACAACACTCTTTCGAAGGAGAAAAAGGCGTATGAAAAACCGGAATAATGAGAGTAGCAACGGTTCTGCCGGACACTACGTCCAGTTGCAGCATATCTATAAGACGTTCAACAAGGGCTCCATAAATGAGGTGCCCCTGTTTCACGATTTCAATCTCACGGTTGATAAAGGTGAGTTTGTCACTGTTGTCGGCAGTAACGGCTCTGGCAAGACCACAATGTTGAATGTGATATGTGGCTCAACCCAGATTGATGAAGGCAGAATAATAGTAAATGAAAGAGATGTCACTCAACTTAAGGAGCATCAGCGCGCTTCGTTTATCGGAAGAGTCTTTCAGGATCCGGGAAAAGGGACCTGCCCGTCATTGACTATTCTCGAAAACATGTCCCTGGCCGACAATAAGGGCAGACCTTATGGACTTACTCCCGGCATTAAAAAGAGGAGGAGGGACCAATATTGCACTCTTTTGGAACAGCTAAAGCTCGGGCTGGAGGACAAAACTGATGTCAAAGTTGGGAGTCTGTCTGGTGGTCAGAGGCAGGCATTGGCACTACTGATATCTACAATGGTGCCTGTTGACCTACTCATACTAGATGAGCATACTGCTGCACTCGACCCCAGAATATCCGAGACGATTATGGAGCTTACCGATAGGCTGATAGCTGAAAAAGGTGTCACTACAATTATGGTTACACATAACCTGAGGTATGCTGTCGAGTACGGCAACAGACTGCTCATGATGCACGAAGGCGGATTTGTCCTCGATGCTTCGGAAGACGAGAAAAAAACACACGAAGTCTCTGACCTGTTGGATCTCTTCAACGAAATCAGCATCGAATGCGGGAATTGATATCACCAATTTAGATCACTGTTAGCTGTTAACTGTTAACGGCTAACTGTTAGCCGCTATACCCAAATTGATATTTCGTATAAATATTTGAAAAAGTGTAAATATTTATCACAGGGGTATTCGAAGGGGGTGGCAATGATGTCAAAGGCCAGTAGGGACAAAAAGAAGAAGGCTGCGAAAATCAAGGCTCGTAACAGTAATAAGCAGAGTCCGCAGCAGCCCAATAGTGATATTGAAAATGCCAAGTAATATTGAAAAGAGAAATATTATGAGAATAAAGAAAGATAGTATTGAGAGCCTGTTCTCAGATATTGATAGATGCATAATGGAAGAAAATACCCCCTCTAAATATCTTGAGAAATACTCAAATGAACCGGCTTTCAGAGATAAACCCTTTGACATGCTGCATGCGTTGAAACATACAGAGCAGAATCCCAAGTATCATCCTGAGGGCAATGTGTGGAATCACACTAAAATGGTGGTCGACATAGCAGCTTCTTTGAAAGAGCGGAGCAAGAACCCCAAAGTGCTTATGTGGGCAGCACTTCTGCATGATATCGGAAAGCCTCCGACAACAGCAATTCGTAAGGGTAGGCTTACCTCGTATAATCACGATAAGGTTGGAGAGGATATGGCGAGAAGTTATCTCCAACATTATTTTACTGACGTTGATTTCATTGAGGATGTCTGCGGACTTGTACGCTGGCACATGCAGATGCTATTTGTTGTGAAGCAAAGAAACCGTTCCTCGATCAAGCGTATGGCTGAGCGTGTAGATATCAATGAGATGGCACTATTGGGCTACTGTGATAGGATGGGGCGAACTAATGCGGACAAGCAAAATGAGTGCAGATCAGTTAAGGAATTTTTGAAAATGTGCCGCGAGGTACTTCAAATGGAGGACGGTTCTGTGTCTTGACCGATCCCAAACATTTAATCGCTGTTGATGAACCATCTTTGTCTCTTGAGGCCTCATGTCTCATAATGCCTCATTCTGCTATGAGTTGATCACCTTACGCAACTTTATCATCGACTTTATCCTTAAGCTCATTCGCCAGTTCTCATGACAGATTTTCTCTTGTTTTTGCGCAAAAATCGAAGTGTTGTGTGAATCCTAGCGAAAATTTATCACATCGATGAGATAAATATACGGTGTATGATATCTTTCCAGAGAGAAATCCACACAGAACCGAATATTTTGCGCAAAAAGAGCCAAAAAAGCGTTTTGCTTGTTATGACAGGCTTGACGGACTTTACGAGCTTGACAGGCCTGACTTATGATAGCTCGTCTGCCTCACTCTGAATTGCTTCTTGAAGTGCTTTACAGGAAACGACACCGTCCGACTCGCTAAAGAAACAGGGATATTTTGAACCACAGCTGCTACATTCAAGGTATTGCATGCTGTTTTTTTGTTCCCTTTTATCATATTTAAAAGGTAAAAGTTCAATCAATTCACCCTTACCACTCCCATCAAGAAAACGGTGTTCAGAATCGATAAGGTAAGAGTAGACGTAGCTTGCCTCATGCTTCAACACGAAGTTTCCTGCGTTGCAAACCGGACAAACTAAAGGCATTTCGGTATACATAAAGACACCCCCAAGATGTTGAAATGCGGAAAGTTCGTAATGATACTAGATGAATGGTACATCCTTATCAATGTTGCATCCTTTTATGGCAGCAGTGCTCAGTAGACAGTGCTCAGGATACAGTAGCTCAGGATACAGTTGCTTAGTAGACTGGTGACATTCTTTATTCTCTGTTGAAAATCTTTATATATGCAGATAAAGAAACGCCGATTTCCAAGATGCTTGAAAATCGGCGAATTTTGGGTGAATATTGCTTGAAGAGCTATTAGTAATATTTTTATGATAACTAAATATTGTGATAACTAAATTTCATGATACTTAACTTATAAGAACAAATTAAGTGTCAGAAACCTTTAGAATATTGAGAACTGTAGGAAGAGAGCAGACAGCAATGAGGCGACAAGTGAAACAACCGTAATTGATTAATGTCTCCCCGGCAGCTATGATGCCAAGATCTTCAGCAGCCATGTTGACTTCGCTTATGAATGCACCGAGTAGGGAAATAACAGTCAGGCCTGCAGCAGCAATTGAAAATCCTTTTGTAACGGCCTTTACAGTATTGCCTGCGCTATCGAGCTCGTCTGTTGCAGTAAGTGCATCTTCACCGAGGTCGCCCATTTCGACAAGACCTCTAGCATTGTCAACTATTGGTCCGTATGCGTCGTTTGAAATAATCATGCCGACTATTGACATCATTCCGACAGAGGCCATTGCAATACCAAACATGGCGTATCCTTAGCCTATGGGTGCGCAGAGCTTAAAGGCTGCAAGAGCTGCAACAGCAATACCGATTAATTCGGGGAGAACACTAAGCATTCCGTAGGAAACGCCTGAGAGTACTGTAAAAGCCGGTCCTGAGTTGGAAGCCTTTGCGACAAATTGGACGGGCTTCTTATTGTCGTTTGTAAAGTAGTCACTTGTGATACCGATGATAACGCCAACCAGTAGACCTAGAATACAAGCAGCCCAGATTCTCCAATTGAAATCGAAAACGTATGTGGCAACTGCTGTAAGTAAAATATAGATCAATGTTGTTGAATAAGTTCCACTATTTAATGCTCTGGTGGGGTTGCCGTGCTTACCGATACGTGCTGTGGCAACTCCGATTATTGAAGCGACGAGTCCAAGTGCTGCAAAACAGAATACCATTGCGGCGTTTACGGAGCTGTTTGTAGCTTTATCAATAGCTACGCCCATTACTAGAGCTGCTGCCATTGAAGCGACGTTGGAGTCGAAAAGGTCTGCGCCCATTCCGGCACAGTCGCCTACGTTGTCACCGACATTATCAGCGATAACAGCAGGGTTGGGGGGATCATCTTCAGGGCTACCAAGTTCGACCTTACCGACAAGGTTAGCACTGATATCGGCTGTTTTTGTAAAGATTCCTCCTCCTGCTTTAGCAAACAGAGCCAGAGAGCTGGCACCGAAGCTGAAGCCGAGGAGCGCTGTTGTGTCACCTGTCACAAGCATAACGGCAGATACACCGAGAAGGCTTCCACCGACAACCGCCATACCCATAATAGCTCCACCACGGAATCCTGCCATGAATGAAGGCTTGAGCCCATTCTTGGCTGCTTCTGCTGACTTAACGTTGGCAATTGTTGAAACCTGTATGCCAATCTTTCCTGCAGTTGCTGAGAAGACAGTACCTGCAATGTAGGATAGAGCCATAATCAGGTTAGGGCCAAACTTTCCTTTCCATATCGGACTGGGAAGAACAAAAACAGTATGACAGCTACCACTCCTGAAAAAATCGCAAGAATCTTATATTCTTTTCGCAGGAGGGTGTTAGCCCCTTTGCGGACCAGTTTCCCAATCTCTTCAACCCTTTTGTTGGAGGATGTCTGCTTTTTCACCCAAAAATAGAGCCAGCCGGCAAACAGAAAGCAGCAATTGAGACAAGAATTGAAAAGCAAACAAACTTTTCCATGCTTATTCAAACACCTCTTTTTCTTAATTCTTTGTGTAATAAAATCACAAATTACTGTATTAATATCACACTGATTTTGCGAAATCAAGGGCTAAAAAGCGCAGTTTTATCAAACTTGGAAGTCATATATGATATTATCATGAGTCATATTTTGGCCTAAAAAAATCTAATAACATTTTCATGTTGTTGATACTTCTCTTTACGAGATTTTTCAATAAATCAAGCACAGATATCTAAGATTCGGAGATCTTTTTCTGCTGTCCGTTTTATTGGACAGTTGGAGATGTATACTTGTAGAAACAGGAAAAACCACCAGATAAAGAAATGAACCACATGAGCAAATCTAGGTAAAGATGGTGCAGAACAGAAAGATTGTACAGGAGGAAGAATAATGGATTTCAAGTTTGTATATGTAAATGGACATGTAGAGGTTCTGGACAATAAAGGCAGATTTCTGTTTTCAGCAGATACGGAGACAGAGGCCAGATATGAAATCATGCAGCATTATGTTGAAAGGAGTGCTTAGATAAAGAAAATCAAAGACTAGGATTAGGCCGGCTATCTACCCTTCGACAAATTGACAATCGGGCAAACGCTGTGCTATTATTGTTCCGATTCTACAGGGACCCAAACCTCTCAATGAAAGTAGAGTTTTAGGTTGGATATCGCTTAAAACGGCCGTATAACAGCCGAATATGATATAGTACCGGGAAACACAATATGAATTTTCTCAAAAAGTCAGATGTCCTAATAATTATAGTATTGGTGGTGCTAAGTCTTGTATCTATGTTTCTTTACAGAAGCATAATGTCAGGAAAGCCTGCTGTTGCCTACATATACTTCTACGGAGAGTTAATTGATGTTATAAAATTAGAACAGGGGATTGAAAAATCCATACGTATTTCAGAAGCGCCCGGGGTAATTCTCCAACAGGATTCTGACGGCAGTATTCGGTTTGAGTCCTCCAATTGTCCTGATAAAGTCTGTGTAGATACAGGAAAGCTAAGTATGATTGGACAAAATGCCGCTTGCCTGCCAAATGGCGTACTAGTAAAAATATTGCCATCTGGAGAAAGGGATCTAGGTAAGCCCGATATAATAATTGAATAGGACGGCAGGTTAGAATGGAGA
>LSQX01172563.1_pt1 | contig 16307 bp, 13 predicted proteins | sample 654561 | NCBI WGS metagenome assembly LSQX01 (sample SAMN04489861, study PRJNA283612) | anaerobic digester metagenome | isolation source: 4 biogas reactors fed with cattle manure at either 37C or 55C with and... | place: Denmark: Kongens Lyngby | collected 2014 | reverse complement strand
CTTTTAACTTTCAACTTTCAACTTTTAACTTTTAACTTTCAACTTTTAACTTTCAACTTTCAACTTTCAACTTTCAACTTTCAACTTTCAACCGCTCTGTTGCAGTGACTTATTAAGTATATCACATTCTCGGTACTGAGTCAACATTTTTTATATTTTTTTACTCTATGTCAGTTTTTTAATTTTGCATCAGACCTGCCGAGATTTCTAGATTGTGACATATAGTATTGTTTGAACTATATTATTATATACCCTATATCTATATTATTAAAGACTAAAATTTAAAAAAGCAAAAGTTTTCTGATATAAGGACCCAAATACCCAAAACCCAGAATTTATATATGCTACCCGCACCACAATAAATGAAAGCACTGGCCTTCTCGAGATGATAAGATGCAGAGCCTTCATAGCAATGGCCAAAAGAATACCCCCTTTGTGTTCTATGGGGGTTTCTTGTTTTCCTATTTAGTTATCTGCTTTAGCTAATTTACGTTTTCCCTTGATTAATCCGTCAATAATGGGAACCAAACAGGCGGCTACAAGACCACCGGTAAATCCATTATTATATAAATCCATACCTCCATGCAAGCTTGCCGTATTTACTACCGCTGTCATATGAACAAATCCGGCTACTATTCCTGCTATCCACCCATATTCTCCGGCAATCGGTGCCAATGTGGTTCCAAACAGTGCAGCTAACACCGGAGTTAACGCACCCGGAGGCGGTATTGTTGAACCCGGTATCGATGAAAACAAAAAGCTTGCTAAGAAAACCCCTATAAAGATAGGTATAATATTTTTTGCATGTTTTCCAAATGCACCAAAAGCTATTATGGTAAAAATTCCTCCAATATTCGGTCCATTCAGGTCTCCCTTCACCAGTAAAACATATGCCACAGACATAAGACCTATTATACCCATATTAGCCAACGTTATTCCAAATCCATCCAAAGCAACAAAATCTGAAGGGGCTTGCCCCGACCTTTTTAGCATGGTCCCATATCCGGAAAAACTTTTGTTATTTAGAATATATCCCCATACAATCATTGATACAAACATTATAGACAGATATATAGTAAATTCAAAATTATATCCTTCGAGCGCTATTGCCAGAGTTTCATGACCTCTTCCAAATGCCCTTATTAAAGACATAAACAGAAACCCGGTCATTCCGGCTGTAAACCCTATATTATACAAGCTGAAACCCTGGTGAAATTTAGGAAAATGAGCTGCCATGGACGGTATGATGAACCCTGCTATAACCCCGGCTAAGCAACCCAGAATTATCCCTTGTGCAAGCGGCAACCCTGCTCCAAAACTGATTTGGCTTACCAGGGGACCCAACGCCGTGCCGAAAAAAGCAGCCGCCGAATACTTTTTAAATCTCTCTTTTGTATATAATGCATATAAATATGTACCCAAATATATGGGCCAAATATTATAGACATTTTTTCCGAAAAGCGCAAACCCCGCTATAGTAAATATAGCCGCTATAGTAAGTCCATCCATTTCAACATCAGCGATTTTAGCAACAATTATTGAGGCAAGTGTCGTAAGTCCACAATTGACCAAGGTAGCACCTATGTTTCCTATCTCCATATAATCTGAAACAAGCACACTCCGTGAAACAATAATTTTACCTAGCCCGCTTATAATTTCCCCCACACTGTTGAAGAAGAAGCCCGAGATCAGTATAAGTGCAGCATAAACAAACATAATTCCGTATTTTAACGTTTCATCTGCATCCGGCTTATTAAAAGACTCCACTTGGCTAGAATTTTGCATATTATCCCTCCTTCTGTAATATAACCTTTTTACTCCCACCCCCCATCACCTTACTAATGGTAACCTATAACCTAAATAAGTGTATTTCTACCCATTATATAATAAGTTTCATGTACATTCAAGCACTTTTACGTCTTTGGGTTATTTAGGTTTCCCTGATTATATAGATTATATAGTAAATACCCAAAAAAATGCTGCACTATCAAAAAAATATAAAAATTGTAATTTAAATTTGAAAAAATGTAGTTTATACTTTATAATATCCCGTAATTTATACATATTACAACGCCGCTTATGAATCTATGGATGGGAATTTAAATATAGTATCCCTTTATAGTATATTCTCCAATTTAAAATTCTCCTTGCTTCTTACACTATCAATCAACAGCTTAAGTTCCGCCATCTCGCCTAATGCTAATGCCTTGTTTTCAACTTCTATGTATTGTTCGAGCCTTGTTAAAACAATATCAATAGGATCCGTTTCGTAGTGTTCCAAAAACAACAGCCAACCCTTTTTAGTATCTTCCCATTGTTTTTTAAGGCCATTCACCTGTTCCCTGCCCTGAATCCAATTTTCTTCCTTAATGGACCTGTCCAATGCCCCCGCATCCTTAAGCAGCTCCCCACAAGTGCTGTTCACATATCTGTTTACTATAAAAGCACCGACAAAAAAAATTACTAAAATAAGTATAGTGATTATAACGACCCGCATAAATTACCTCCCTACTGTTTTTATCTTTTCCTTTCTTGTACATAGAAGTTCCCGTCAGTTGATATAAGAGCCAAAAATACATCTTTTATATTGTCTATGTTTTGTTTTTTTAATTGATCCATCAACCATTTTTTATCATGTCCCGCTTTTCTTAGTTTATCGCTATTCAGTTTTCCGCCGGAGATTAAAGTGACCGGCAACTGTTCCTCCTGTACCATGATACCCAAATCCCCCGTTACAACCGGCCTTTTGTCCGCCCTGGGGATTATGCTTATTTGCCCGTTGGTTTCCAAAATGGCATATTCCACGTCACTTATGTTAAACTGATTCTTATTTCTCAGGGCTTCCAAGAGATCGTTTATATTAACTCTCAGTCTATGCATCTCCGTTTGATCTATTCTTCCCTTGTGTATCAATATGCTCGGCTTTCCGCAAACAAAATCCCTGAATTTTTCATTCTTTAAAGAAAAATATGCAGTTAGTACCTGCACAGATAGGAGTGCGATTATCGGGATGATCCCGTTTACTAGGGGAATGTCCATGTTCTCCATGGGCGTAGCGGCAAGATCCGCGATCAGTATCATTATTACCAATTCAAAGGGCTGCATCTGTGCCACCTGTCTCTTCCCCATCATTCTCATAACAACAACCACTATTAAATATAATAATAATGCCCTTGTGAATACTACAAACATGCCTTCACCCCACAAATTTCTTTTTATGCTATATTATTATTACCATGTAATATTTTTTTATTAGTTTTAAATCCGGAATTCCGGACATAGCCTGTTAATATATGTTATAATCATTCGTGTTAATATTTTTCCGGGAGGTAATACAATGACAATTTTGAAAGCTATAGTGTTAGGTGTAATTCAAGGACTTACGGAATTTTTGCCGGTCAGCAGTTCGGGACATTTGGCCGTTGCACAGCAACTTCTAAAGGTCCCGGAAAACCGGATTCTTTTTTTTACGGTAATGTTACATATAGGCACATTATTTTCAATATTTTTTGTTTACTCCAAGGACATAGCCATGATTATTGTGGAATTTCTTCGTTTAATAGGGGAAGCTGTTGCGGGGAAGGGATTTAAAGTTAACAATAAACATAGAAAACTCGGCATTTTTATCATTATCGCAACAATTCCGACGGGATTGATGGGGATATTACTCGGTGACATATTTGAAAGTTTCTTTTCATCCATATTAATAATAGGCATTGCTCTGTTAATAACGGGAGCCCTTCTATGGCTGGCGGAGAAGCTTAACCCCGGGAAGCGCGATATTCTGGATATGCACTGGTTGGATGCCACAATTGTAGGCATATTTCAAGGTCTGGCTATTACTCCGGGTTTGTCCAGATCCGGTTCCACCATTGCAGGCTCCCTGTTCAGGGGATTTAATAAAGAATTGGCCACCAAATTCTCCTTCCTGGTTTCGATTCCCGCAATTTTAGGTGCTGCCGTATTGGAATTTAAAAGTGTGCTTAAATTCGGAATAGGTGATATTTCCATGGGCACTACAATAGCAGGTGTACTGGCCGCCTTCATATCAGGTCTGTTTGCCATCAGGACCCTGGTAAATCTCATAAAAAAGGAGAAGTTACATTATTTCTCTTTTTATACATGGGCTGTGGGTTTAATTGTGATAATAGTGTCACTGTCACAATTGTAAATTCAAGAACTCAGCAGATGTCTCTTCATCATTATCTAATCCATAATGACAATCCCCAATGCTTTGAATGTTTCAGGTCCTATATGGGGATCCTTGGCAAGATTATGATCCTTTTGAAATTCATATAAAGCCCGTTCCATGTTCGGCCCATACCAACCGTCCAGATGATCAACATCATAATATCCATACGCCCTCAACCTGGATTGGACCTCCAGCACATCAGCCCCTATATTTCCGGGGGATATCGTTTGAAATCCGTAACCAAACGGCCCGAACAATCCGTTAATAATGGCAACAGGTGTACCTTCCTTAACATATTTATACAGATCTTCTACATCCCTGTTAAACATTCGAATACAACCGCCGGAAGCGCTGGTGCCGATAGAATAAGGACTACTGGTACCATGAATGCCATATTCGCCCCAAGGCACGTTAAGTCCCATCCACCTGGTCCCAAAACCCCCGCCCCACCTAGCTTTGTTAACCACCTTCCATGACCCCAAAGGGGTTGGTGTACTCGATTTTCCGGTAGCGACCGGATATTTATTTATAAGTTTATTCCCATCCAATATATAGAGTGTCTTTTCAGAAACATCTATCAATATTTTCGGATCCTTGCAATCAGGATTTTCTATAAGCATCATATTTTCCCAAGCAACATATTCTATATATTCTTTATAACCCGGAACCTCTTTTTCCCTGCGGAATTTATTTTTTAATAGATTTATATTCTGTCCCAAGACAAAAATAATCATAATATACAAAATGGATATTAATAACAAAACTGCTCTCCTGGACATTTTATCCCCTCCACATTAAATTGTATGCAGGAAAATAAATTATTAACACAGACAAAAAATATATTCCTTGTCTGTATATTCAGGCAAATAGGCGGACCTGTATTATAAAACCGCGTAAAATAAATTAACATTAGTACCCTGTAAAACATATTATATTAAAGCCTACAATTTTATATTGTACTTCGCAACTATCAGTAATGGTTTTTACAGGGAGAGTGATTACAGATGCTGAATCAAGGCTTGACCCCCCTATTCGATGCGGTCAAGAAATATATAAGTGATAACGTTACCGCCTTCCATGTTCCCGGTCATAAACATGGGAGGGGAATTTGTGAACTGACCGGTTTTCTGGGCGAGCCCGCACTAAATATGGATGTAAACGGAATGGATGACCTGGATTACTATAATAATCCGACAAATGTTATAAAAGAAGCCCAAAATTTGCTTGCAGACGCTTTTGGCGCAAAACACGCCTTTTTTTTAGTTAACGGAACATCCGGGGGAATCCAAACTATGATAATGAGTGTCTGCAAACCCGGGGACAAAATAATTATCCCCAGAAATATTCATAAATCCATTATAAACGGAATGATACTGGGCGGGGTAAATCCCGTCTATATTCAACCGGAAATCGACGAAAGGTTGGGTATAGCCAATGGTGTAACTACCCATAAAGTAAAAGAAGCGATTTTATCCAACCCCGAAGCTAAGGCGGTCTTTTTAATTAATCCCACCTATTACGGGGTCACTTCAGATTTAAAGACAATCGTAGATATAACACACAAATACAATATGTTGACACTGGTAGACGAAGCCCATGGAACACATATGTATTTTCATGAAGAATTTCCAACTACGGCAATAGAATCAGGCGCGGATATGTGTGCAGTGAGCATGCATAAGACCGGAGGTTCCTTAACACAGAGCTCGGTTCTTATGATAGGCAGCGACAAAATAGACCCCGAATCCGTGAAGCAAGCCCTGAATTTGCTTTCCACATCAAGCGCTTCCTATCTGTTGATGTGTTCACTGGACATTGCAAGAAAACAGCTGGCTATTGAAGGTCATAAATTGCTTTCCAACACCTTATATTTAGCCCGATGGGCCCGCAACGAAATAAACAAAATAAATGGGCTTTATGCGTTCGGTAAGGAGATGATTGGGCGATATGGCTGTTTCGATTTCGACGAAACCAAGCTTGGCATAAACGTGCGAAGTCTTGGATATACGGGATATGAGATGGAAAACAAACTGCGAAAGGAATATAATATACAGGTTGAATTATCCGATCTCAACAATGTACTGGCCATTGTGAGTATAGGTGACAGAATGGAGGATTTATCAAAATTAGTCAACAGTTTAAAGGATATAGCAAGTAAATCGAACATAGAAATTTACGGTGGCATGATATCCCCTCCTAAATACCCGGAGAGTGTTGTATGTCCGAGGGACGCATTTTATATGAATAAAAAATTAGTCAGGCTTATCGATTCCGAAGGCCAATTATCGGGCGAAACTGTAACTACTTACCCCCCGGGCATTCCCATTATCTGTGCAGGTGAAATGATAACCAAGGAAGTAATCGAATATTTAACTGTGTTAAGAACGGAAAAGTGCCATCTTCAGGGAGCAAAGGATACCTCCCTCGGCTATATCAAAGTACTTGATACCCCCCTGCGTTAATAATCAAATTAAAAAGGAGACCAAACTACATAATCAGCATTATTCCGACTACAACCAGACCCGCACCTACTATTCTGATCATTGTAATTTGTTCTCCTAAAAATATAATGGCCACAAGCATCGTAACCAAGGGAGAACTGGACATAATAACAGTCACCACGGAAATATCCCCTTTTTTTATTGCAGCATAATATGCTAAATCCCCTATGAATGTAGCAAGAAGCGCCTCTATAGTAATAAAAACCCATGTAATAAATGAAACGCTTTTCATCTTGCCGATATTGCCGTCAAAACCCATGGAACCCAAAGCAAAAATAGATGCTGTCAGGGTCCTTATAATCAATCCCGGCAATGGATCCATGTTATTCAATCCCACCTTAGCAAATACCGGAGCAATACCCCAGCAGACCATGCCGAACATAGCTAACCAAAATACCATATAGCCCGCCCCCTGTTTTCTTTATGTCCCTAGTTTAAAAATTATTCTACTGTTCATTTATTATGTCTTTATTTGCCCTGATTGTAATAAATAATTAGGATATACCTCCCATTTCTCTAATAGTAATATATATGAGTAAATATTGGAGGTAATTTATATGTCATCTAAAAATTCATATTTATCCGGGACAAAAAACAAAAATCCCTTTTTTTTGTTCCTGATTAGCCAGACCATTTCGTACTTTGGGAATGCCTTTCATTTCATTGCTGTGACAGCCCTTCTCATTAAGATAACCGGCCTGGGGACATCAGCCGGTTTTATAGTAGTATGTACCCCCATTTCAAGCCTCTTTTTATCCCCCCTTGCGGGTGGTTTGGGAGACAGGCTCAACGAAAAATACCTCCTGGTATTCATTAATTTATTAAAATCCCTGGTCATATTAGCCTTTTTACTGAGCTATAATGTATCAGTTATATATATACTCATGCTCATTTTGGCTTCCCTTGACATTATGGACAATCCCCCCAAAAAGAAAATAATTGCGAGACTATTAAACAGTAAAGATATTATGGTCGGAAACTCTATCCTGACAGGAATGACAGGGCTTGCGTTTATTATCGGCCCGGCGGTATGCGGTATCATAATAGAACAGTGGGGGCTCGATATAATATTCATAATCGACGGCTTATTATATCTTTTTTCAGCAATAATCCTACTATTTATCAAAAATAAAAAATATAAACTATATAAAACCCATACGCAGATCGAACCGAGCAATAACATATTAAACGATATAAAAAGTGGCATAAAATATTTTAGATACAAAGTGCCCATCAGAAAGGTCATACTTATCAGCACAATAACGAGCCTGCTTATAGCCTCCATAAACGCCGCCTTTTATTCCTTTGCTTTTGATATTTTAAAGGTTAACAACAGCCTTTGGGGGATAATGATGTCTCTCTTTTATGGAACAAATTTGATATCCATGTTTGTGTCCATTTCTTTTAATGAATTGATTCAAAAAATGGACCTATTGTTTGTTTATGCAGCCTCAATAATAGTTTCGGGAGTGTGGTTCTGTTATAGTTTGGCAGGCAGCCTTCCTTTTGTTTTGCTGTTACAGTTTACGGAGGGACTGTTGCTGACCCTTATAACTATATTTTTAAGCACAAAGCTCCAACTCATTACTAGAAGGGAATTTATAGGGAGGATAGTCGGAATAAATGACATTTTAAATAACATAGGCAAACTCCTCTCCGTAGGCGCCACATATTTTATTTTACGATTTTATTCGGCCAGGTTTATTTTTGTGCTGGATTGCATATGCCTGTTTTTCTGCACAATCGCCATGATGGGCATACGTTTCAAAAATAGAATTAAGTTATAAACCGTACATATTTTTTCACTATAAGCCCACAATATAGTTGTGTGATTATTGACAATTATATTGTGTGGGAGTGATAAGGTGAAAATAAAAAACTATGTATTCTTGATTATAATATCGGTATTGTTATTTTGCTCAACATCATGCAATTTTAAAAAAGCGGAAAAGGTGCCGGAGGAAAACGTAGAAAACATCGGGACCCAGGCAAATACCTCCAGGGCAAGGAATGACGTCGGCAACATTGAATTTGGTTTCCCCGATAAATCCGGACCTGTTACCAGTCTACCCTGGGAAAATGATTTAAAATTTATAGAGGCACAAAAAAAGAATGAAACAGATGTGCTGTTAGCAGCTTATGTTACCGTTTTGAGGGACCCCCTGCCCGGGGAGGAGTATAACGTGCATTTAGCGGCCAGTTCCCTTGCGGGGACAGTTGTACAACCGGGACATATATTTTCCCAAAACAGCAGCATAGGCCCTTACGTGGAATCCAGGGGATATAAAAAAGGCCCGACTTATGTGGGTTCCCGGGTAACAACTACTACGGGTGGAGGCGTATGCAAAATTGCTTCGACCTTATATAATGTATCGATACTTAGTAATATAGCAATTGTTGAAAGGCATAGCCATGGCATGCCCGTCCCTTATGTCCCCTATGGCCAGGACGCTACCGTTGCTTATGGTGTCAAGGATTTTAAATTTAAAAACAACAAGGATTTCCCAATCCTGATTTGGGCAAAGGGTGTAGAAAACAATCTGTATATTGCCTTTTATGGCAGGGAAAAGCCCCCCAAGATAAAATGGCAGCATAAAGTTTTAGCAACGACCAAGGCCCCAAGAGAATACAGAATCAATCCCGACCTGGAGGAAGGTGTGGAAAAAGTAATAATCAAAGGTATGGACGGGGCAAGGGTTGATTCTTGCGTGATAATAGAACATCCGGACGGTACCACTGAAAAGAAAAATCTGGGTATCAGCTATTATAGACCGATGCCTTATTTAATCGAAGTAAAAAGTAGGCCGTGATAGAGGCGAAGAATAACGGGTGAAGCAATGTGAAGCAAAAAGAACCTTCCCCATCGCTTCACAACTTTTTTGTTCAAGCAATTAACACGGGGACGGAATTAATACGGGGACGGTTCTGGTGTTAATTAACACCAGAACCGTCCCCATGTTAAGACATGTTAAGACGTCCCCATGTTAATTCTTATAATTTCAACAGGGCCTTTGCATTCAAGCCGTTTACGAGTGCCTGATCCGATTCGCTTAAACCCGTGTCGGCAACATCTTTAATATACCTCTTCATGGATATCAAGGGATAATCACTCCCGAACAACACTTTATCTAATATTCCTATCTCCTTGGCCACTTTGTATATTTTTTTATCATATAAAAAAGGAGAAGCCGCCGTATCATAGTATACATTCTTATTCTGTTTTCGTATTTCCGGCATCAGTTCGTAAAACAACAGGCCTCCGCCCCAATGAGCAAATATCACCTTCAAGTCCGGATAATTATGTGCAAGTGCACCGGCCTTCACAGCAGTGGTATCGGTTTTTCCACAATAGTGATGCCCTACAGCTTCATTTGTATGGATTATTACAGGTAAATCCCTTTCTATGCATGCATTGGACAGGTTTGACATCTCCTTTTGATCGTCTATATTAAAACCCTGTCCATATGGCATCAGTTCCCCGATTCCTGTCAGCCCCATATCAATACATCTGTCTATTTCCTTTGTTATTTCGTCGGATGTAGGAGTTAATATCATATATCCTATAAGCTTATCCGGAAATCTCTTGATGGCATCCGCTACATAATCGTTGGCATATCTACACAATCCCATATCTTTAAAAGCAAAACCGAATACTACGGCCTTATCTACATTTGAACTGTCCAACTCCGCAACGATATCTTCCGCATCGGCAAACTTGTTTACCGGGCTTTCACTCAGAAGTTTAAAATATAATTCTTTCTCGGCTATTTTCTTCCAATCTTTTATAATGTCCGGCGGTGTCACATGGACATGGAAATCTATTTTCATAAAATCACCTCTTTTTAATAACCAATATATCACATTTCAGTGCGGAATCCTTAATAAGTTAATTTATTTATCGGTTAAATTTTATATTTAATTAAAATACATATTTTCTAATAATGTATGTAAAGATATATTATAGTAATACCGTTATTCCGGGCTTTAACTGAAAATCCCGAAAATAAGATCCCCCGCGGGCCGAAGACTCATTCTGTTTATCTCGGAATGACAAAAAAGCGGGGCTTTTTGAACAAGCTTGACATATGACGTAATATTGAATAGGATAATAGTGCCAATTAAATTTTCCCACTAAACAGGGCTATCGTGAAAATAGATACAATTTATTACGCTCTAGTTGAATCTAAATTTTTGATTGAGTATTTTCTACAGAGGTGAAAATCATGATAAAAAGGAGAGATAAGCCGGATAGAGCCGATATAGACAGTGCAAAACTTACACGAAATCTGATTTATTATAGCGAAAAGAGCATAGATTCAGTTTATAAAACACTTAAAACAGACAAAAACGGAATCAGCAGCAATGAGGCTGTCAACAGACTTGAAAAATACGGGTTGAATCAAGTGGCACATGAGAAACCGACACCGTGGTATGTTCAACTGATAAATGCATTCATAAATCCTTTTGTTATAATTTTGCTCGCTTTAGCCGTTATATCTTACATTACGGACGTTGTCTTTGCACCGGCCGGCGAAAAGAGTTGGGAAGCCGTTTTAGTGATTATCATTATGGTTACTATAAGTGCATTATTGCACTTTTTTCAGGAATTCAGGTCGGGGAAAGCCGCCCAGAAGCTCAAATCTCTGGTCCAATCGACTGCGGCTATAGCGCGCAAAGATACGGGTGTTAAGGAAATCCCGATGAAATACATAGTTCCCGGTGATATTGTCCACCTGGCAACAGGGGACATGATACCGGCAGATTTAAAAATTATAGATTCCAAAGACTTATTTATAAGCCAATCAGCCTTGACAGGAGAATCACAACCGGTTGAAAAATTCGGTGTCGTTAAAACCGAACTGAACCCTAAAATGAATCCTTCGGACATAGATAACATCTGTCTGCTGGGAACAGATGTGGTAAGCGGCAGTGCAACGGGGGTAGTCATAGCAACGGGAAACGATACCTATTTCGGCTCCATAGCCAAATCCATAGTAGACAAAAAAATAGAAACCAGTTTTGAAAAGGGAGTAGGTAGTGTCAGCAGGCTCCTGATCAAATTTATGCTTGTGATGGTTCCTATTGTCTTTGTTGTCAACGGAATTACAAAAGGAGATTGGCTGCAAGCATTCTTATTCGGGGTATCCATCGCCGTAGGTCTGACTCCTGAAATGCTTCCGGTTATAATAACCACAAACCTCGCTAAGGGTGCTATAGCTATGTCAAAACATAAAACTGTTGTCAAGAGACTGGATGCAATACAAAATTTCGGCGCCATGGATATATTATGTACAGATAAAACCGGGACACTTACACTCGATGAAATAATTGTTGAAAAACATCTCGATGTTCACGGCAATGAAAACGACAGGGTACTCAGGCATGCCTATTTAAACAGTTATCACCAAACAGGGTTCAGAAATCTTATGGACAGAGCCATATTAAAACATGGAAATGAAAAAGGCTTTGCGGAATTAAAACACAGATACACCAAGGTAGACGAAATCCCTTTTGACTTTGCGAGGCGTAGAATGTCTGTGGTATTACAGAGTGAAGGCAATAAAAGACAATTGGTTACCAAAGGCGCTATAGAAGAGATACTGTCCATATGCAGCCTTGTGGAATATGATGAAAAGGTTATTGAATTGACAGAAGAAATTAAAAAAGAGGTTATTGATAGAGTAACCGGTTTAAATGAGGACGGTATGAGGGTCATAGGGCTTGCCCAAAAAAATGACGTTCCCGATGAAAATATTTTTAGTGTAAAAGATGAGAGCAACATGGTTCTTATGGGATATGTAGCTTTCCTGGACCCGCCAAAAGATTCGGCAGCCGAAGCGCTCAAGGCCCTCGATGACCATGGGGTGACGGTTAAGGTGCTTACGGGAGACAATGAGATTGTTACCAAAAGAGTCTGTAGGGATGTAGGATTACCGATAGATAATGTACTCCTGGGTACCGATATTGAAGGTCTGACAGACGAACAATTGTCCTCAATGATACATAACACTACCATTTTGGCTAAACTGTCACCAATTCAAAAAGCTCGGGTTATAAAAGTTATCAAAGATAAAGGACATACCGTCGGGTTCCTGGGGGATGGAATCAATGATGCCCCCGCTCTTCGTGAAGCGGATGTGGGTATTTCTGTGGATACGGCGGTAGATATTGCAAAGGAATCAGCAGATATCATACTTTTAGAAAAAGATCTGTTGGTACTCGAAAAGGGTGTGGTTCAGGGACGCGGAATTTTCGGAAATATAGTAAAATATATCAATATGACGGTGAGTTCAAATTTCGGAAACGTGTTCAGTGTATTGGTAGCAAGCGCATTTCTACCGTTTTTACCGATGCTCCCGATTCATTTATTGATCCAAAATCTCTTTTATGATATTTCCCAAATATCCATACCCTGGGATACCATGGACAAAGATTATGTCAAGGAACCGAGACAATGGGATCCGGGTAACATAATGAAATTCACCGTTTATATTGGGCCCATCAGCTCCATATTCGATATAGTTACCTACCTGGTGATGTGGTATGTCTTTAAAGCCAATACGCCGGCACTTCAATCTTTATTCCATTCCGGATGGTTTGTTGAGGGTCTTTTATCGCAAACGCTCATTGTCCATATGATAAGAACTAAAAAAGTGCCTTTTATTCAAAGCAGGGCAACTAACCCTGTATTGCTCCTTACAGGGGCTATAATGATAATCGGTATATTTATTCCGTTTTCGGCCTTCGGTGCGGCGGCCGGGCTGCAACCGTTACCGCTGTCATATTTTCCTTGGCTCATAGGTATACTACTGGCCTATGCCTGGTCGATTCAGGTAGCTAAGAATGCATATATCAGGAAATTTGGTACGTGGTTATAATAATTATGGGCAGACACACAGGTCTGCCCTTACTTTTTAAAAGCCGGAGACCGGAGGCCTCCCTACAATACTGATTTTTTTATAACACAAGGGGACAGTCCCCTTGTGTCCTATCTTGTACTATCTACATCATCGGCATTCCGCCGCCCATGCCGCCCGGCATCATCGGTTCATCTTTCTCGATTTCAACTACGGCACCTTCTGTTGTTAAAAGCAGTGCCGATATGGATGCCGCATTCTGTAAAGCGGATCTTGTGACCTTAGTCGGGTCGACAATACCTGCCTGTATCATGTCTACATATTCCAGTTTTAAAACATCGAATCCCACTCCTGCATCGGAATTCCTAACCCTATTTACAACAACCGAGCCTTCCAGACCGGCATTTTCTGCAATTTGTCTGAGCGGTTCCTCAAGCGCCCTTCTGACAATCTTAACACCTGTATTTTCATCACCGCTGGTGGTTTCAAGTAAAGCCTCTACTGCCGGTATTATACTGATTAAGGATGCTCCACCGCCGGCTATTATACCTTCTTCAACTGCCGCTCTGGTAGCATTAAGTGCGTCTTCAATTCTCAGTTTTGTTTCTTTGAGTTCTGTCTCTGTAGCCGCACCTACTTCAATAACCGCAACCCCGCCTGAAAGTCTTGCTAATCTTTCCTGCAGCTTTTCTCTGTCAAAATCGGAAGTCGTGTCCTCTATTTGTCTTCTGATTTGGTTAATCCTGTCGGCTATCAACATCGAGTCCCCGGCGCCTTCTACTATGGTCGTATTGTCTTTGTCAACCTTAACAATTCTGGCAGAACCCAGCATGTCTACTGTTGCAGACTTTAACTCATATCCAACCTCTTCGGAAATAACTGTGGCCCCTGTCAGTATAGCAATATCCTCAAGCATTGCTTTTCTTCTGTCCCCGAATCCCGGTGCTTTAACAGCAACACACTCAAATGTTCCTCTTAATTTGTTTACCACAAGAGTTGCCAAAGCCTCGCCTTCTACATCCTCGGCAATAATCAACAGTTTTTTGCCCTGTTGTACTATTTGTTCAAGTATCGATAATATTTCCTGTACATTATTTATCTTTTTGTCGGTTAGCAAAATATACGGGTCCTCAAATACAGCTTCCATCTTTTCGGTATCCGTTACCATATACGGTGATAGGTAACCCCTGTCAAATTGCATACCTTCCACAACGTCTAAGGTAGTCCCCATAGATTTAGATTCCTCTACGGTGATAACGCCGTCATTGCCCACCTTGTCCATAGCATCCGCAATCAGGTTGCCTATCTCTTCGTCGTTTGCCGAAACCGAACCGACCTGTGCTATAGCCTCTTTGGTTTCTACTTGTTTAGAAATCGCTTTTAATTCTTCCACCGTAGCGTTTACTGCCTTTTTAATTCCCCTCTGCAATATCATAGGATTAGCTCCGGCTGCCACATTTTTAAGTCCTTCTCTAATGATAGCCTGTGCCAACAATATAGCCGTAGTTGTACCATCCCCTGCCACATCATTGGTTTTTGTAGCCACTTCTTTAACCAGCTGAGCACCCATATTTTCATAGGCTTCATCCAGCTCTATTTCCCTCGCAATTGTAACACCGTCATTTGTAATTAACGGAGAACCGAATTTTTTGTCTATTACAACATTTCTCCCTTTTGGTCCTAATGTTACTTTTACAATATCGGCTAGTTTATTAACACCGGTTTCCAACGAACGACGAGCGTCCTCGGCAAATTTAATTTCCTTGGCCATAACAAAACCTCCCAGTTCATATTTTCAATTATTTTTTAAATTATTTACATCATACATATTTTGTTCCATGCAGGCGAGCAAAGCCCGCCCTTGCGATTGTTTCTATTTACGCTATTCATGTTTCGTATGTTCTATTAAGTATGTGTTTTGTCTACTCTACAATAGCTAAAATATCGTTTTGTCTCACTATTGTATATTCTTCGCCGTCAAGTTTAACTTCCGTACCGGCATATTTAGAAAAGATTACCCTATCTCCTACATTTACTTCCATAATAATTTCCTTGCCTTCTACTACCCCTCCGGGTCCGACTGCCATGATTTCCGCTAATTGTGGTTGTTCTTGTGCACTACCCGGCAATATAATACCACTCTGAGTAGTCTCCTCGGCCTCTAACCTTTTAATAACAACCCTATCGCCCAATGGCTTGATTTTCATAAGACAAACCTCCTCAAAAAATTTTTATAATACGCAATGGAATAACCCGTTGTGCCGGTTATTTTTCACCGCATGTCCCGATATGTATTAACACAACAGGTTAAATTATGTCCACTTTAAGCTAAAATGAAACATAATTTATACAATGCGTCTTAACAAAAATTTTACTTTGAAATGTTAAAAGTAAAACCTTGTTATTTTTAAATATGTTATTTTTTACTTATTGTTAGCACTCAGTGATATTGAGTGCTAATTATAGCTATATGTTATCTAAAAATTATTTTGCTAGCAAATTCTAATTTTGGCCATTATATCGGTTTATAAGTAAATATGCCCATTATTCATTAATTATGTCCATATTTCATTAATTTACTAGTTATTCTATGGCCTTGCTCAACTGAAAACCGAACACGGAAAATCAAAATGCCGGAAACCGATAAAAGCCGAATCCGGCACGCCGACAGATTATAAAACTATATAATATAATAACTTAAAATAATTTCAGTATATAGGGCTGTATAATATAATAAAACACAGGTATAAATATAGC